>Ga0325405_1004031_pt1 | contig 15077 bp, 8 predicted proteins | sample PopdelMetagenome_21_FD_205663 | JGI IMG/M metagenome (GOLD analysis project Ga0325405, IMG submission 205663) | Populus deltoides microbial communities from Bellville, Georgia, United States - Xylem-Control-R2 | ecosystem: Host-associated > Plants > Phyllosphere > Stem > Wood/Secondary xylem... | reverse complement strand
CATATCATATTTGAAATAGTACTTAGGCTAGTGGTATCATGAATACCTGGTCTTTGCTCACTACAATCTCCAACTTAACTTTAGCAACAAACTTGTCTTCAGAAAACTCTGAGCCTACGGTGTTAAAGCAAGAGGTATGGTTTATAAATACTTTGACTACTCTCACTCATATAGGAGAGATTAACAGACAGTACTCATCAAAAGGGCCAAAATTGGATAGAACAAGAAAACAAGGGCGAAAGGAGACAAAACAGAAAGTGAGATGATTCTATAATAGGCAACTATAATCAAGTCATCTCATTATGGAACATCTAGAGGTACAAAAAGAAGAGAAACTTTCAGTGGTTCAATTAAAAAGCTTACCACCATGCCTCTCCTTCGAACCACCTTGAGCCCCAAAGCCTCGAACATCAGAAACAGTAACACCACGAATACCAATTTTCAACAGAGCCTTCATTTTTCAAAAAAAAAAAATAGTAGAAATTAGAACTAACTGTAATCAACTAAGTTGCCTAGCAAAGAGTCTTAAGAAGTTCAATTGTGGAGCACAAGAGAAAAGGGTTGATATGACCCAAAATGCTGCAGCAATAATGAACTCAGAAATTCGTATGGTCAAATAAAACTTGCACCCTGTTTTTTGCAATTATGAGATTGTACAAAATCATCAATTCATGTAACTTAAAAAGCATCTCAGTTTCTCTGCATACAAGAAAGATAAAGTCCAAATTAGAAACTTTCAGTTAGTAACAAGATCCAATGAAAATTGTACAAAGTTCCAAACTTATATTTTCTTCTAATTGTGCTCTCTCAATCACCCAATTCCAAAACTGTGGTAGCCAGAACTCAATACGAAAATGGTTTAATCATCCCTAGAATGACACAAGCTCTAAAAGTAGAGTGCCAAGCTTGAAATTCCTGGAATCCTTCTCTATCTAGAAAGACTAAAACAACACTCGAGTAAGATTCAAATTTATCCTGCTAATAAGGTGGGTCATCATCAAATTTAGGCCTGCAGTATCCAAACAAGAACGCTAAGAGGCATGAATAACAAACAGCAATGAGCTAGCTATTCATTCGACATATCATTATGACATAACTGGATTCAATATTAGATGCATCAAGTCAAGTAAAGGCAGCGAACTTTTAGAAGTAGTGGGTGGATATCAATATGGAAATACAAGTAAACGAAGCAATGAGTAGAAATCATAGTAAAATGCATTGGGTCGGGCCCGTCTAGTCTTACCGAGGAAACTTGCGAGACTCGCCAGGGCCTATTTCATTCATCCCAGATTCAACGGAATTAGAGAAACCAAAAGGAATCAATAAACAGTGATATCTTATATGCTGCCGAAGAAGAAGATTACCTCAAAATTGCTTCTATCTTGTAGAATTTGGCATCTGGAATATACTCTAAACAATCCAAAAATACAACTCGTTAATGTTCATGCCATCTCTCAATTCAAATGTGGAGAAAAAAACTATATTAACGCATACCAGGAACAGAGGAGCTTTGGGCTCTAATTGTAGGAATAATGGACGCATTTCGTGAGGTGTTTAGGGTCAAGTTAAGCTGAGAGAATCGAGAATTCTTCAACTTGAGAGGTTTCAAAAGGGAATCAAAAAGAGGGAGTTGTTTGTTGAGAGAAGAGTGAAATTGAAGAGAAGTGAGGGAGCCTGGTTTCACTGCTGCCGAGGCCATTGCTATTTGATTTTCGTCGAATTTTGAAGAGATGAAGCTACAAATTAGCTACTTATGCTCTCTATTCCAGACCGTAGAACGGAGAACGGAGTTGCTGCGACGCCAGACCGAGCTAGCCTTGAGATTAACGCGACTTTTCTGATCGAAATGACACGAGGGAGGAATTAGGGAGGCTTTGAATTAAAATAAGAGTTGCGATGAGCCTCAGTCTTACTGGGCTCAAGGATCTTATTTCACCCAACATAGCCATAGTCCAAGGAGTCCATGGATAAATAAATAAATAAATAATGAAGAAAATCAGTACAGTTCATTTTTCTTTTCCTTGATATTTGGTAACACGATACGAAGAATAGGTCCATTGAGATTTCTAATATTTTATTATTCTTTCATTGAGTAGTTTATTTTAATTTATCTATTTAATCTACACATTTCTTATTTTATTATTTAATTATTTTTTTTATTTTTTTCTATTTTGGTGCATAATATTAATTTAATATATATATATAGATTATAGAGTGTTGACAAATATTGGTGCATAACAAAATTTATTGGTTAGGATTTTAAAAATCATTTGTTTGATCTATGTAGAATAGATAGTAATTAATATAAAATCAGTTTAAATGTATATTTGTTTTCAATTCAAAATGAATGAAAAAAATGATAATTCTTAAGATGGAGAACTAATTTTATTTAAAAGAAAAGAATAATCTTAAATATTTTAAAATTAACTAACTTCAATCATTTTTTATGTATAATAATTAAATATTATTTAATTTTTAAATCATTCGGTAGTTATATTTACTAAAAAAGCGATATAATATTTTTATTATTCTTTATAATATTTATGTTTTTTATAAATAAAGAATTCATTTTATTTAATCTATTAAAAAATATTTAATAACAATCTTTAATATAGCATGGAAATAATTTCTCCATAATGCATATGCGTGAGCTTGCAAAGCAAAACAAACCCCAAAATATAAAATCGAACCAACATAAATTATAAAAATTAAAATAAAAAGAAATAAATTTTAATAATCAAAGCACAAAGAACAAAAAAAAACATAATGATTAGTAATATCATAACCTAATTTTACTAATTCATGAGTTGAACTTATATTACTAATTCTCATATTAGTTAGGTTAAATGTTTTATTAATACAATATATATTTATGAGTTAAACTTTTATTATTAATTCTCATTGGTTGAGATTAATTAAAACTAAGATTTGAGCTTAATAAATTAGCTCATAACCTATTATAAGCTATAACGAATAATATAGGCTTAATACATTAACTGAATCAATTGTCTAAAATAATAAATAAAAAAGAATACAAAACATATAAAAAATAATAATAAGTTATGAATAAAAAAAAAACTCAGTCACAACACAACAAAACATATTCTAATAGAAAACTTGAATTGAACTATTGTAATTTCATTACTTTTACAAGAACATTATTCAATGTCAGCTATTTGAAAGCAACAATAACACACACTAATACAACATCTCCTGCAACTCATTTAAGCAATCAAAAAGTTGTCACATATGTATAAATTTAAGTTTATAACAATTACTTAATAATGAAAACTTAAAATACAATTGTTTAACAATTCCTTGCTATTTTAAATTGTTATTACTGACCCATTACTTTTTAATATTTATGGCTAAACTGATAATAAAATATCTTTGTAAATTATAATTTAATAAATTAATCTAAAATATTTATGAAATAATTAAAAGCTATATAGCCGTACAATAGTCTAAAACATATATTATTCTAGATTTTTTTAACTTTTCAAGATTATTTATCATCAATGAAAGATTTATTGGTGCTGGAGAAGAGCGAATCCAATTTTAGCAATAAATAAGAGCTTCAATAGTTACTAGATTCAATAAATTTCTAAAGGGATCTAGTACATGACCTATCTTATTAAAGGGAGGCAATTGCAGACCTATGAATAATTATGATATCTCTTGTAACTATAAAAAGTATTGGATATTTATAGCTATTAACTTTTCACCAAGTTAAAATATCAAATAAAGTATCACTTGTATCAATTTCCCAAGTATTTCTCCAATTCAAATATACTCTCCTCGTTATCCTCTTCCCTTAAATGCTTCTTGAATTGAAAGACTAATGCTTAATATAAATGATGCGCATTATAAGAATTATAATCCATCTTGTAAAACTAAATCTAATATGCAAGAGGATTCAGATGGTCCAATGACAATAGCGAGAGCGAAACAACTATAAAGAGCCTTAACGAGTCAAATTGAAATGATTGAAACTGCGTCGGAGTTAAAAATTAGCGATCAGTTTGAAATTGGTTCAAGGATATTTATTTGCCTACAATTGGAACTTGGAAATGGGAAAAGCCTTTAATGGTTCTTTTGATACTGGGCTACTTGAATTTGGGTTGATATGCAAATAAGTGAAGAATTGAGGCTGTTTACGGTCAGAACAATAAATGAATTTGAACCCGAATTTGAAGTCATCCATTGCATGTGAAAACAAGACTAATCTAGGTGGATTTCAAGTTCAGAATGTGATCTTTCTAGATTGTCCAACCATGATTGTATTGGACTTTTGTGTAAGAAGATATTGTTGTTTTAAATTTGGTCTGTTTATGTTAGAAAGGTCAAAAAACGTGTGCTAGTTAATTTGTCTAGGTTAGTTTGTCAAATCTGTTTTTTAGGTTTGACTTCTGCCATGTTGAATTTTTCCTAACTTTTGAGGGATGTTCCAATTATAAATATAATATCAGAATATGTAATAAAGAACTTTTGGCCAAGATTGAAAAACTTAATTCACATAATTAAGACTTGTTCTTCCAAATTGATTTTGTGAAGAACCCTACCTAACTTATCACTCTTCAATCACAAAGAGTGTGGCGTCGAAATCCTAGATTGATCTTTGTGGCGTCCAGATCGACTTATCAAAGTATCATTCTAGTCTATCCTCCATCTTATTTACCTTGAAATCACTATAATCTAGCCTAAACATCAAAAGAAAGATAACACAACTAGACACATCCTTCATCCATTTTCGTCAGATTCATTGTTGCCGATTTTCGAATCTTTCACGGAACATCATTAATATACATCTTTTTCCACCTTATTAGCATTCAAATCTCGAGAAAGATTGTTTTTAACATAAGAATTTGCCACATATTTAATATCTTGGCTAGAATAGTAGGAAAAAATCCTCATGAGTATATCTTTTACCTTTTCCATCAACTCTTTAACCATGGAAACAAACTCATACACTTGACTTAACATAAAACTTCAAATATTTTAATTTGTAACAAGGATATAAAATAATTGCTACAAATAAAAGAGAATTTATAACCTTAATTCTTCCTTGATATTTATCAAACTTGCACATCATATCAGCTATAATTTCACCTGTTGAGAAATCTCCACTCTTAGACAACTTAGAAATATATGTTTGTATAAAGACTAGTTAATGAAAGAAAGAATTGCATATTATATGCAAATATCCGAAAAAAATTAAAATACTTCATAGAATATTTTTAGGAACTTTATGAGGATTCTTGTATTTTACCAATCTAAAATACTAGGAGGCCCTACGTGTTTCTTTTTGCCCTTTAAATCTACCTCTGAAAATAACATCAAATATCCAAGACCATCCTCCTCTAATCTATCAAACACTTTCTCTAATTTGCAATTGTATCTAACATCAAATAAGTGGAATCCCAACGAGTTAGGACATCTAAAAAAAACCTAAATTTTACTTTGAACCTTTAATTTTTCAATACATTTCTTAAAAGACATAGGCCTAGCATGAGAAGATCTTACAAACTTAATATTATTTTTAATTTTAATAATTGCCTCATCCATCTCATTTAACTCATCACCCACAACAAGAATGATAATATAAGCACAAAACGTAACATTGATACACTCATTATCTTTCAATTGTTAGTCATTCTTTTCAAAAAAGTAACGCATTCTTCTTAGAACTTGCATTATCTAATATGATTGTTAAAATTATGCCAATACCTCAATTAGTCAAATAATTGTTCAATGCTTTTCTAATGGTCTCAACCTTGTGATTTGGAACTTGATAAGAGTTTAAAGCCTTTTTATGCAACTTACAATCACTATCTACCCAATGAGTTATGACACACATGTAATTGATATTTTGGATGGAAGTCCAAGTGTCACTTATAAGACACACATACTTGTTTTTTTTATGGTTTTCTTTAACTTTTTCTTCTCTTTAGCATAAAGGTTTAGACAATCTCTTTGTAACAGTGATTTGAGAGGGAACATAAAATCCATATTGCATGGCTAAACAAAACTATTTAAATCCTAAACCTTTTTCAATCCTAAAAGGAAACTCATCATAAATAATTATCCTACCAAGTGTTTTTCTACAAGCTTCTTGACTAAAATTAATAACATGAAGAATATCCAGAGTTTCATCTTTAACCCCTTTAAAAGTTTGAGCCAATGTCTTTTGTTGTTTTATCATCAAATTTAAACCTACCAAGAAAATGTTTACATAATTTATTTAACTTTGTCCACAAATTACTACTAGTGCCAAGAGTCTTTGAGGCATATAGATAATCTTGTTTACAATACTTATATACAACTCTCCTTAATGATGGATCAAAAACCTCTATTATATCAAAGTGATGCCAAACTTTAAATATAGTTCTAAAGGCCATATTTCTTTTTTTGTTACCTTTGTTATAATAGCATTTGCATGAGTAGCTTAAACATGTTTGGTCTTTACTAGAGCAACAACATCATTCGCTGAAGGAAGAACAACATTATTCATTAAAGGATCGTTTGATAGATCAACATTGATTTCTTGAACATAAGGTCTTGTATTCTTCATCTAAAAAAAAAAAATTAATCAATTTCAATTTAATATTGACATAAATCCCTTTGTTCATAAGAAGATAAAATCATAACAAAAAAGTCCAGCAAAGACATTAATTACATAATATAGATACAAAGAAAATTATATATAATTACACCATTTCTAAATTATAAAGTCTGAATTAGGGTACAAAAAAATGTTTATTTTAAAGCTGTTAAGTATGTGGAACTGGTTAGTTAAGGTTGCAACAACAAAGATGAGACATATGAATCTTTCCACACCTTTAACTCTCGTCAAAATCCCTAGGAGTATTAAAGGTTCTGTCAACTACTTTTGTCTCTTGCAAAGAATCGATCAAATTAAATTTTAGACTTTATAAGTAGGGTTTTGATTTAAAAAAAAAAGAAGAAGATTTGATTGACAAGGAGGTATAGATGAGGGTTGTTAAAATCAAGTTTAGAATTTTGATTATAAAGATGAAAAAAAAGAATTGATAATTTTAGTTTGTTAAAATGGTGGCTAAAAAAGGTTGTTATTATCAACAAGATAGGGAGATAAGAGAATGAGAGGCTAAGCGGCGAGAAAGAAAAAACTAAATAAAGAGAAAAAGAAAAATATTTATACCAAAAACTTTCTATAATATAAGGTTAAACTGTTAGTAAATTGTATAAGATATACAAATTGGGCGATGTTAATCACATTTTAAAAATTATAATCTCTCAATTGACTTGTAATATCTATTTTTTAATTTTTTTTAAATTATTATTATTTGTAATGTAAATATTATCTAATTTTGATTAATTAAATCACATTAAATAATATAAATATTACATGTAAGCTGATTTTTGAACACCCCTTCTATAAAGTTGGGTGAACATGCTCGTATATGCATGAACAGTGGCATAACAGTAACTTCCTTCTTAGTTTAATTTTATTATTTATTAATTTTAATTCTAGTTTTCTTCACATATTTTTTAATCCATACTTTAACATCCTCTCACTTCCCATTTCCATTGGCTTATAAGCAGTTTGGCGGTGGTGATTGTTGAAAGGTAAGTTAGAAAAATGGCTGCAAAGGATGGAATTAGGAGTGGAAGGGAAGGTGAAGAAGAAGAGCATGTGTATAGGATAAGCACAGACAAAGAGTGGGAAGAGTTGCAGAGAAATGGATCTTGTTTTGGTGGACAACTTGACAAATCTTCTGGCTTCATCCATCTCAGCAAGCTCGACCAGGTCTCCTCCACCTCCGTCCCTTCTCTCTATAGATATTGCTCTTGTGCTTCGATTACTTGTCTAAAAATAATTTTGTAACCTCTCCATATTCATATTTTCATCATAGCATTGATCTTGGCAAGAATCGGGAAACAAAAACAGAAATCAGGCTCTTAATTACTCATTTATGTGCTTTTCCAAGAACTGGTAGAGGTTATGGAAAATCTTATGATTTATTTTAATGCGGGATTAGTTGATCAAAAATACTCAGTCGATGAAATGAGATATTTGGTGGTTTTGTTAGTATTCAGTATCCAAACTGCGGCTTGCTTCCCAAGATGACAATTTCTATTTTCTGATATCTATCCATTTTTTAGTGAGGGATGATTTACGGATACTCAACTATTTATGGGACGGTCTTTATATATATATATGCAGGTGATGTCAACGTTGCAAAACTTTTTCCTGAATACTAAGGTAGATTTGTATCTGCTTCAAATCGATGCTAAAAAGGTTTGCACTTTATCATTTTATGTTTATTATGTCTTTCATTGATTCGTCAGAGGTATAATTAAGCTATTAATAGGAAGGGAAAGAGTACAGATTTTCCATGTGATGCAATGTATAGCAAACTGAATTTCATGTTAGGGGATGATGAACAATTGTGACTTGGAAGTGTAGAAGTACTTTATGAATGCCAGCATCTAAGGATAAATTCTGATGAAAAGGTTATAGCTTTTCTGCCCAGTCTGCTCCATGTCTAACACTTATAACCCATTTTGAAGTTTTTAAGTTGTACTGTACTCTATTTGGCAGTTGAACTCAATCAACAATATGGTAAGTGGTTTATATTTCAATTTTGGATTTAAGTTTCCCCGTAATAAAAGTTTTAGATGAGGTTATCCCAAGTTTTTTTCTTTTGCTGGTTATAATTGAAAAAATCAGCTGTGCAGAAAAAAAGAAATACTAATCAGATATTGGACTGCACTTTTATCATCAGAATTCATGGAATAGCGCATGTTAGGTATTGCTTCCTGAGGGTTACTTCCAAACTCACCAACGAAGTCTCAGAAGGTTCAAGTTACTGAGACTTGGGTGCTAATGGAAGGACAGGCAGTCAAAACAGGAATGTGTAGAATTAGGAGTGGGGGGTCTTGGAAGTTCAGAACTCAGGCCACGATTCAAAAGGAATAAGGATTGAATGGCCAGCAATACTATGTTTTCAGGTGTTTTCAGGTCCTATTATGGAGTACATGAATCAGTTGGTTATATGTATAGTTTCCTTTGTTTGAATTGATTATGAAGTCACATAGCAATAATACCGAAATTCGGATTACATAGTTGCAATGTTAATCCTTGGCAGTGCTAAAGTCTCATGATTTCAGTTCTACGCTGAAATATAGGCAATCTAATTAATGTGCATTTTTGTTGCAGCTCGGGGATGGGTTGATATATGAAGTCGTGGATGGTACCAGCAACTTTCCTCATTTCTATGGCCCTTCTCGGAGTTTCAGTCCCCTCCCTCTAGACGTAGTTATCAAAGCAGAGAAGCTTGTTCTAGCAGATGGCCAGTTCAGTTGTAGTTTGCTGAACTAAGCTGCTCTACTTCGAGATTTAACATTTTTCTGTGCTGAAACAAAAAAAGAAAGATATTTGTGACCTAAATGGACCTATTGAAAGAGGCTCACTTTGATAATTCTTATGTTGTTTCAAGCATGGCCGTGAAAGTGAAATACTCTGTAGGCAATGAACTTTAGGTAGAAATCCATGATACAACAGATATGATCTAATATAATTTCTTGTGCTGTAAGAGGAAGTTTGGAATTGTCTGCCTGACCAAATTCACCTTGGAAAGCCCTTATGGTTATTGAATGGGATGGACGACGCAGTTCCATAATACTCCCAAGAACAAAGGGAGGAGGATTGGAGAGTTCCAAGTCCACCTCTTTACACCCACAAAAGCTGGGCGTATAATCTGGAGTTGGAACACGGTAGTTCAATGTCCATAACTCTTTTCATGCTAGGAAAAATGCCTACCAATTCTTGAGTGCATGTGAGCTGAAGATATCTGCCATATATATGCAGCAACCTAATAGTATTTTCCCATGGAAAGTCGGCTGTATTATCGGGTGTGTGAAAGAAGCAAGACAGCAGTATATACATTAAATAGATATAAAAGGTAAGCAAGGCATTCAAGTAGCGGGGATAGCTCAGTTGGGAGAGCGTCAGACTGAAGATCTGAAGGTCGCGTGTTCGATCCACGCTCACCGCATTTTACTTTTTGCCGTCTTGGGAATTACTGTTTGTCCAGAAGATGAGGGAAGTTCACGCTTCTTCTCGCTCTCCTTGCGTTCTTCTTTATAATCGGTTTGAGACATGGTATTAAAAGGTTTTCGAGATTTTTTTTTTGTTTGATATCATGATAGTGGTGGTTATTTAATATAATTTTTTGTTTAAAAATATATTATAATTTTTATTTAAAAATATATTAAAATAAAATTATTTTAAATATAATACATCAAAACAAGAAAATATATATAAAAAATTATTTTAAATAAAATTTTTCCAAACAAGGTAAACAATTGTAGTGCTACTAAAAAATATAGTTGACTAATCATCTAGGTGATGGCTTAGTGGTAAGAGTTTGGAACCAAGAGGTTTGCTTTCTTTGTGGTCTCAGGTTTAAGCTCTGTGGTTGCTCATATGATGGCCACTGGAGACTTACATGGTCGTTAACTTCAAGACCTGTGGAATTAGTTAAAGTACGCACAAGCTGACCCGAACACTCAGGTTAACCTTAAAAAAAAATAGTTGACTGCAAAATTATGAAGGGATAATCATAATGTTAATTTCTTGAACCAGATTTTATTAATAATTACAATTATTTTTTAATATATTTTTATTCAATAATATATTAAAATAATTTTTTTTATATCTATACATCAAAACTATAAAAACAATTATCAGCACCCCCATTTCAACATTGATGGTTCAATCATATGATCTCAATGAGTGTGACTTCTTTGCCATGAACTTTCTTTTGCTGGTGTTCAGCACAGGGAAAATAGATCGCTTGCCCACATTTTAGTTCTCTTGTGGGCCTGTGGCCAAGGTTGTTCTTCGGCGACGTTTTTGGAAAATTGGGTTCACGTGGATATATACAGTACTGCCATCTGTTACCATTTCTATTTTTGTAATAATTGGGGTTTCCAATGCCTTGGCCAGAAACCGTGACAGTAAGCACGCATGTGAAGGGAAGAGGGGAAAAGGAACTGCTACTTGTTTCTATATTTTGGTAAGAAAAATCAGTATTTTCTTATTTTTAATAATTATTGGAATATAGTTTTTTATCCTTATTTTTATTTCAATGCCAATCTTCTAATCATCCATGAGCTACTCAGTTATCGTTCTTTTCTGTGGTTATGATAAATTTAGTTTTGAGATTAAGAAAAATGTAAATAACACATAACAAGAAAAAGAAAAACAACAAGCAGAAAAATACAAGATTTTCAAAAAAATAAAAAAATCATATGAAAACTCTAATTCATAATTTTATTATAAAATATTTTTTTTCAATTTATTTAATTTCGCTAAGAGGTTTATAACTTCTTAAATAAACCCAAAAAACTACACTAAACAAACTAAAAAACTTGAAAATAAAGGAAAAGGTAATGAATATCCTACACAAACTAGAAAAATAAAATTATTAAGCATATTATTTAATTTTATAAACTAAATAGGAAAAAATAAAAATATTATTTTAAAAAAAAAACTTTTGTATTAGTCTCCCTCTATTAAAAAAACTTGCCATCATATTTAAATTATTCTTGCCTCGATCATGTGGGTGTTTAATTAAGACTCTTCAACTTTTTTTTTTCAATCGCTTTGAATGTACAATAATTTTAAACATTAACTTTACTCTCTTCATTTTAAAATTTGTATAAGAAATAACAATTAACAAATTATTTTGCTTCCATTGGTTTCTATAGTAATATATTACAAACCCCAAAACTGTTTCATTAATATATATTGTATCTACATAACCCTTCAAAAGATCTACCTATGTGATTTCAATAAACTTGTAATAAAAAATATTAACATAATTTAAATCAATAATTTTTTTGGTTGAACACCTTCCATATTTTCTTTGCATCTCTAAATCATTAGCAAGGAGACCATTAATGATATAATTACCACCATTATGTTATTGTATATGATATCATTATCAACATAATCATTATTAAAATAAATATTATAAATCGATGAAAAATATCAATTTATACTTATTTTATCATAAACAAGATCAAGATCTTCATAATACCCATCCCGAACAAGAAGCTATAATGAGAACCAACAAGCACCATGAAAGAATCTATTAGAGGTGTTAATTAAGTCAATTACAATGTCAAAAGACAAGAAGATTAAATAGGGGGTTTTGGGTTTAATTTTTTCTAATAGATAGTTTTGATTAACAAGTATAACTTTTAATCTAATTGACGGATCATGTTATGAGAAGATTTCAAATATCTTTTTTTTACTATAAGGTTAAAATTTAGTAATAATCAACGTTCAAAAAGACTTTACAATAAAATTTAAAAGTTATTATGCGAGAATTATATTAATTTTTTAGTTAGTTCTAGTTAGTGTTGGATTATCTTTTCTTTTAATTTATGGATTTATGAAAAAACAAGAATTTCCATTTTATAAGTGGTAGTTTTTCCATATTAAATAAGGACAAATTGGCAGCAAAGGGAGAAATTAATTGTCGAAGTTTCCATGTTGATTAAGGATTCAAAGTCAGCAACTTTTCCATGTTTTTCAAGGACATCAAAAGTTGGCATCATGAGCATTATTTGCATGGATTCCTAATCCTACAAGGTTGCCATGTCGGCAGCCCTTTTATTACACATAAGTCAGTAAAACACACATATATGCAAGGGTGGAAGTTTTCGACGTTCTTTTTGGGAGTTCGACAACATTTGGACTTGAATTATTTATTTTACAAACTTAGAATCTTAATCTTAATTAGGTTTTCTGTTTAGCTCATTAGTCCATTAAAGTTTATTTGTTTTTGTAAACTATAAATACCCTATTTGAAGGGTCAAACATGTTAAACTTAATTTATTTCAAAATAATATTATATGTCCACAAGGTTGTTCATGTTTTAGATTTTTCATTGTACTTTTTTGGAATTATAAAAAATTCACTGTTTTTATGGCATTCTTTCTATATTTTCAATTCATAATTCATCATAATAATAGGTAAAGCCTCTTTTTTTTTTTTTGTCATCCAATAGCTTTGATGCCTTGGTTTAGGTAATTATTATATTAGTTATTTATTTATTTACTTATCATAATTTGATTGTAGTTTTCTTGAGTTGTTCTTTCTTGCGTGTGGGTTCAAGGATTCTTATCCTCTAGACTTGTATCAGTTGGTATCAAAATAAAACTCTAAAATAAAGTTTTATCTATCTATCTATCTATTTATTTTTAAATTTTCCATGTTATTTGTTCGTTTTTTCTCGATCTTGATTTTTTTTTTGAAAATAGTACATATAACAGAAGTTCATGTTCAAAAAGGCTATTGCCGAAAAGTATTGTAGAGGAAAAAAAAGTTGAAATCGCAAGTTGTTTTATTTTGTTGTAGTGTAATTTATTCTATCGTAGATTAGGTTTACAAAAAAATGAATTGAGGAATAATTTTTTTTAATTCATATTAGATTGTGGTTTTGATATTGATTTCAGGTTATTTGAGAAAATTACGATTCAATGTTTATTGAAATTAGTTTGCATTATCGATTAATTTTGTTTATTTATTACTATTATTTCAGGTTAGTATAATCTATTATGGTTTCAAGTTATTAGTCTTTCCTACATCCATTTTTTCTTTCGTATTAGTTTTTGTGTTTATTGACATATTCATTGCTACTTTTATTTTCGCTATTGTTTTTCTTGTTGTAAATTCGCATCATTATATTTATCATATTTATTGATTGTTTTGATTCTCAAAAGCTATGGTTAGTCATTATGAGGTTGTGATTTTTTTTTTTTATTATTTGCGATTAGTTCCTTAAAGAACTGAAAAAAAGAGCATGAGCGGTAAGATGAGAAAAAATGAGCATATTATCGTGATAAGCTATAATTAAATGAAACATGAGTGGAGTGACATCTTATTAAGTGTAAACACATGATAAAGTGTGTGACGATATATTTTGTTACTACTAACATGAAATTTTAGATTTTAATGATGTCTTTCAAAGACAAATCATCACCTATAAAAGAGAGGAAAAACTTATTCTTTATGTTATAGGCCATGCAACAACAACTTGAGATGATGAATATGAGGTTTGGTGAGGTTTTTGATAGAATAAAGAGACAAGTGGTCATGATTGCTAGTCTACGAGAGGGTCGGTCTGAAATGATCTTATGGTCAGAAGGTCATAAAAACATATTACCTCACCTTAAAATGAATTTATTAATGAGAACAAAGATGAAGAAGCTGAAGATCTTGACTATACATCAATCTACCAAGGTAATAGATCTCAATAGCCTAGAAACCAAAGAGATGAGGGATTTCAACAATATAAGAATTTCAATCATAGAGGTGTAGGAAAAAATTTTGGGTATCATGATAACTTTGATAAAAAAATTAAGGAGTATTAAGATAAAAGTTCTAGTGTTTTAAAGGAGGAATGATCCCGAGATATATTTAGAGTATAAGAAAAAGATTTAGTTGATTTTTTATTATCATCACTATTTAAAGGAGAAAAAGATAAAACTTGTTATGATTAAATTGACTGATTATATTGTAACCTGATGGGATCAACTTGAATTTTTGTTATATACCTCCTAGCTATATATCGTAATTAAATAAATGAAACTTTAATAAATAACTAATGAATTTTTAAAAGAATAGATCATACAAAATTCATAATTTTATTAAATAAATATTTCTTTTCAAATTGTTTATCTTTGTAAAAGATTTGCCACTCATTAAATAAACCAAAAAAACTAACCTAAATAAACTTGAAATCAAAGAAAATATATTAACGTAATTAAACAAAGAAAAAAAAATTATTAATCTTATTATTTTAAAAAATTCATTGAAAACCCCCTCCGTCACCTACAAATTGACTAGAGGACAAAAGGGTACAAACCAAAAACACTGATAATCAGGTCACCCCCCTCCCTCAACTTGTTAGAGGTCGGTTATCACGGGTTTTCATCACGGGTCTGATGTCAAGTAATGAGAATCACTCATCAAGAAACCAAAAATATGAATCATGTCCTTGTAATACTTTACTATTAGT
>Ga0325405_1004030_pt1 | contig 15077 bp, 8 predicted proteins | sample PopdelMetagenome_21_FD_205663 | JGI IMG/M metagenome (GOLD analysis project Ga0325405, IMG submission 205663) | Populus deltoides microbial communities from Bellville, Georgia, United States - Xylem-Control-R2 | ecosystem: Host-associated > Plants > Phyllosphere > Stem > Wood/Secondary xylem... | reverse complement strand
ACCAGCTTGGTAGCTCATCTTCTGGGTGTTGTCAGCCATTTTTGGTTATTGATTTCTTTGAAAGATTGAGAGAACACAAATGAATTGAAAGCTAAAACACTTGAAAGATTCAAAACACACAACTTTTTGGTAATAAACATCAGCCACAGTTGCCTAAATTTATAGTGATTAAAACCAGGCCATTGCTTGACACGTAAAATGCTGCGTGGAGTGCTGGCTGAAATGTGTAAATCACTTAGACTAACATGTGTCAAGCTGTTATTGAGGTTGAGATTTTGGGGCCCTTGGACCAGGGCGTTAGATTTTTTTGTGTGATAAGTTTTGACCGCTTCTAAATATTGGGGTGATTGGGAAAGCGGTCAAACCGTGTTATTAAACATTTTTTTTTTGTTTAAAATAAAATAATTTTTTATATATATTTTTAAATTTTTTTAATAAATTGATGTTAAAATAATTTTTTAAAAATAAAAAAATTTATTTTAATACATTTCTAAGTAAAAAACACTTTGAACCACCATCACTACCGCAATTCTAAACAAGCCCTTAATCTTCTAACTATTCTCAATTTATCCTTAAAAAAAAACACTTTCCATCAAATTTTCAAATAAACATGAATGAATTAAGGGATGAAATCCTTATATTTTGATGGAGCATTTATGTGGAGTTTTTACAAGAGACAATAATGTAGTAATTTCTTTTTTCATTGGAGTAGGGTCAAATTAGTTTAGAGGGTTTCATTATGTTGCAATTTGAATTGGGTTAAATTCTTTTGAACTTCATGCCATGAAAATCTATTTAATATTATTTTTAAACTCGATCTAATAGGTCAAATTAAATTATAAGAGTTATTTCGACATAACCTAGTCTATTTAAGAGGTTCAAAAACAACTCAAACAATCGGTAAAAAACATGGTGTGACTTTAAAAAAATCATCTCGATTTTGTTTATATTGAGACAATGAGATATTCGATCAACCGGTCTTCATGGATTAACCTGTCAAATTCACGCTTCAGTGATGGACTCTGATTAGTACTTAAAAATGCATTTTCATTATGACTTTATATCATCATATTGTACTTTTAGTATAATTAAATTCCCTAACTTAAGCATGTTTTATAATAACAACTCTGATAATATAATATAACTTTAATTTATGGTAAATACTAATTTTAAATGCAGACATATCTCACAATTCAAATGATTGATTGATGTGATTAACTATTGAAAGTGAAAGGACAAAAAAAGAGCTAAACTTAGAAAAAAGATGCTGGTTCAATTCAAACTGGAACACCATTCAGTCATTGGGTCATATCTGAAGCTGTAGATCTTGAAGTTCAATATGGTTTATATGGATAAAAAGCTAAGACATAGACCTAAAACATTTATAAAGAGTCTAAGACTCAATTCTGCAGTTTTGGAGTCCAAATCTTAGCATCAAAAGAGAAGTCCGAATCTGTCTTACAGCCTAGATACTGTTCAGTCCATATCTCGGGTTCTAGAAGTCCAAATGAGCTCATTCTTCTTTTGGTGGAAAGCTCAGACAAATTCCTACAACTTTCATAAGACCACTTGGCCAAATTCTGATTGGAACAATGTCATTTCATCAAGAAAACAAATCCATACCTAAACCACCAAGTGCACTAAGCCAATAGTTGGCCACTAATTCAATAGTTAATTACAAAATGAATAGTTCTTTTTAGCCTATAAAAGGAGGCATTTGCCATACATTTAGGCATCTTGGTTTTCAGATCAAGATCATTTTCTTGCTTTGTAATGTTCAAGTTTTATTTCATGTTTTATTTTCATTAATCTCTTGTTTATGTTTTTCATTTCCTTTACTACTCTTAGTTAACTTATATCATAATTATGTTCTTATCTTGTTTATTTATGTTCTTCTTCTTCATTATGTCTAGCTAAGTTAATATTGTCAAGGTGAAAAGGTTTCACTAGTGGTGTTAGAATATATATAATATAAACTCAACATGGTCTTCAATGTTTATATTCAAGAAAGTTTGTTATTAATATATCTTATCTTTTTATTATATTAATTCTTAATACCTTACTTGTTAAATGATTAATCTAGATTTATGTTGTATAACACTTGGTACAATAAATGCTTGATCCTTCATAGTCTTCAACCGACATCGTTGTTATGAGAGGAACTTGATTTGTTGTTAACATAAGTTAGCATCATGAATTCCTGATAATATTTAAAAGTATGATGTTACTAAAATAAGATAATTAATATGATCATGTTAAAAAATTATAATGAACTATTAATGATAAATCATCCGATTGGAACCTCCTTTGTGTGTGGTTTCCAGTTGAGTAGTAAAAAGAGTTTATACTATACTTATTTGAAATACCGTTAATGGATCCTCTAACCTTAACAATTATTTTTATCATTTTTTAATCCTCACATTAATCTCACATCTCAAAGTTCTATTTAATTCTTTGTTTTATTATATATATATATATATATATATATATATATATATATATAGTTGACTTCCCTATGGATCGACCCCAGTCTTGCCGGTTTATTTATTACTTTGACACTCCTGCACTTGGGATAAGACCTCAACTCTTTGATTGTGTCAGACTCTATTGAGTCTAAGAGCTTTATTTTTAAAAAACTAATTTTTAATGAATTATACAACAACAACAACAACAACAACAACAACAACTACAATAATAATAATAACAGATACTTGTAAAATTAAGCATAAACCAATGTCAAGATATTTGTTTGAGACTATAATAACTTTATAGAAAATAAATCAAATAATTCATGAAGGCAAATTTAAAATCAAGTAAAAAAAAATGACAAAAGAAAAAAGAAAAATAAAAGAAGAAATGAAAAAAAGAAAAACCATGTGCTTCATTTTTTATATAAATAGTGAAGGAGTTCGTTGCCCCTAAAGTTTTATATTATACATATAGTAGAAATATAAATTTGTAGATGTGTTTGAATAAATTAATATTTTTTTATTGATTGTTATAAGTGGTTTGTTATATAAATAAATATTTTTTATTTATTTTGGTGATATGTGAAATAATGATAGCAGATTATGTTGGACATCGTTACAAATGGTAAATATCAAATATATTAAACCTAACATGATAAATACATGATCCAATCCAAGGTACGAGTTATTGATTAGATTAACCAAAATTAATCCAAATTAACGACATTTCAATATTTGTTTTTCAAAAAATAAAAAAATAAAAAGTTAAAATGATGTTTTTTTTAAAAAAAATAAGTCAAATTATATTTTGACCAGGTTAATTGGATTGCCGGTTGACCTATAAGGTCGATCAAATCACATTAGGTTAAACTCCTATCTAGTTTAATTTTAAATCTAGTTTGGGCCAAGTTGTAGGGTCAATATATCTAAGAGTTAACCTATTAGACCGAACCAGATTTAACGAATACTAGTAAATATTCATAAATAGATTCTCTTTATAGCTAGGATAAATTTAATGAAAAGTGTAGGCTTTCTTTCCTTAATAATTTCACTCGTGTTTGTCTAGTAACTAAGTGTTTCCCTCACCCAAGAGAATACACAAGTAGAATAAGTTAATCAAAATGCACAACAAGGTTTACAGAAACTCTTTCCCAACCTTTATTAATCTCGTAAACAAAGGAACACACTATACACAAATCTGTATGTGTGCTATGCACAAAGATTACATGTTATACCAAGCTTACATCCCTCACAACCAGGAGCTACAACAACTATTTATAGATAAGCATTTACAAGGCACAACTTCCATTCCTACATTTAAGGAAGTAGTGGGGTATTATCTCAACCATCTTCACCCATTAAAATAGTGGCCCCATTATCTAACAATTAGTGGGTAGTTTTACCCCATAATCCCCCATGATCATAGTGGATTGAGATCATTTCCAGCCATGCCCCTATATTTTCTAGCACATTCCCATGTTCGTGGATAACTTCCCCCATTAACAATCACGGCGTAACCGCCCAAAACCACTTGTGTAATTACCTATCTTTGTTGTCCATGTTGTTGTCGTGTCTCTTGCTTGACTTGGACAATCCTTCATCCAAGTTTCAGATCGTGCCAAGTTGTTGCGTAATTGCCCATCCTTGTTGTCCTACATTTAAGTTGTTGCGTGTTGTCGAATTTGCATCTGCATATAGACTACCAATGTCCGTGACAGCCCCTGTTTTCATCATCCTACCCCCTAACAAATTTTCCTGTATGGCCTGGACAGTCCAGCGTCCAGCCCATGTTCGTCAAACAATCTGCACTGCCGATTTTCCCTAAAGAACCTACAACTACACAAATTTGCGCTCCTGATTTTTCTCACTGTTGGCAGGACTACCAGCACCTAAAGCACTATTCTGGACAGCCTGCCGAATTTGTGCACCTCGTGCACATTGAGTAGAAGAGTCAGTGACAAGGGTCTAGCCTAGTTGATGAGGATTTGGATGTGGCCAAACTGCCTTGGGCGAGGCAGAATTGGAGGAGTTTTGTAACTTTGACGACGAAAAGATCATAGTGATGGAAACAGAGTTGATTGCTGTACAATGGACAAGTAAGCAATATTTAAATTTTATGTTTATAGTTTTGGCTTGCAGAATGGTTGGAGAATTAGATGTTTGTATGAGAGCTTATGTGGTTCTTCAAAGTGATTTTGTGTGAATGTATTTTGTGAAGAGGGATGGATACCTTAGATGCTTGTGATTAGTGTCTGAACTTCATGAAAACATGCTTGCGAGTATGATGTGTTTGGCATTTGTGGAAAACTAACAAGCCAAAATAGAATTGTGTCACAGCTTGGCTTTGAAACAAGTTGATGAAGATTCAATGGATTAAATTGTTGTTGAATACGGGCAAAGTTAGAGGTTTTGTAGGGAGAAACATGGATGTGACAAGTAACAGATGTGGTGCAAGGGTACTTCAAGTTTTTCCAACGAGGGCGTCGGGTTCTTTTGGTGGGGGTGGTTTGTAACAATGTCAAATATTCATGATGTGCACACTTTGGCAGGTTGTCTAAATTAGTGTTTTTGGTGCTGGCACTCATGCCAACAGTGGAAAAAATTGGCAACACATATTTTTTCATCTATAGGTTCGTTAGGAAAAATCAGCAGCGCAGATTGTTTGACGAACATGGGCTGGATGCTGAACTCTCCAGGCTAGGTAGGAAAATTCATCAGGGGGTAGGCTAATGAAAACAAGGGTTGTCACGGACATTGGTAGCGCAGATATTGGCAGCCTGCACGCAGATACAAATTCAGCAGCGCGCAACATCTTGTGCAAGTCATGGGTTCGACTTGTCACGATCTGAAACTTGAACGAAGGACTGTCCAAGGCATGCAAGAGACACAAAAACATCATGGACAACAAGGATGGGCAGTTACGCAAGTGGTTTTGGGCGGTTACACTATGATTACTAGTGGGGGAAGTTGTCTAAGAACATGGGGATGTGCTGGAAAATATAGGGGCATGGCTGAAAATGCTCTCAACCCATAAAGATCATGGGGGATTATGGGGGAGAACTACCCACTACTTGTAAGATAATGGGGCCACTATATTCATGGGTGAACATGGTCGAGATAGTGTCCCACTACTTCCTTAAATGTAGGAATGAAAGTTGTGCCTTATAAATGTTTGTTTATAAATAGTTGTTGCAGCTCCTGGTTGTGAGGGATGTAAGCTTGGTGTAGCATGCGTTCTTTGTGCATAGCACATATACGAATTTGTGTATAGTGTATTCCTTTGTTTACGAGATTAATAAAGGTTGGGTTAAAGTTCCTGCAAAGCTTGTTGTGCACTTTGATTAACTTATTCTATTTGTGTATTCCGCTTGTCTTTTAACTTGAGACAGTGGGGAAAACCTCTCAAGTGAGACAAACACTTAGTTACTAGGCAAACACGAGTGGAATTGTTGAAGAAAGGCTGAGTTTAGTGGAGACTAGGTTGCCACACGGGTCTATTATTGAGCGAAAAATTTACCCCATGACAATTAATATCAGAGCGCGGTTGCGTTCTTGGCAGGATGACGAGACTGTGTTGTGGATAGATCGAATGATTGATTTGTTGAAGCTATCATTGGGATAATTTGCGAAACTGGTGGCTGAACTTTCTATGCCTAGAGCTATGGAGGCAAACCAAGAATGACTGACTTGATTTGAAGAGTTGATAGGGCCAATTCCAGAGGATGAAGAACAACGCTCTATCAATGACAAGTTGAGGGAAGCCATTGAAAGTGCTGAAAGCTTGTACATTAGTCTTGCGGCTAAAACAAGTGAAAGGTTAGAAGTTGTAGAGGAAGCAATTGACATCTTGAAAAAGGACATGGAAAACACTTTTGTTGGGACAGGTATTTTTAAGTCTAAGGTTCCGAAACTGAAACCATTTGATGGGGTGCGAAGTTCCAAAGAGTTGGAGAAATTTTTTATGGGACATGGAATAGTACTTTAGTGTGGCTAAGATAAGTTTGGATGAGTAAGTGAACATTGCAATGATGTATCTCACGGGAGATGCAAAGTTATGGTAGCGGACAATGTCTAACGAGGATCTTAATGCTGGAAAACCGAAAGTTGAGACATAGGAAATTCTAAAACAGGAGTTGGAAGAACAATTTCTTCCCAACAACACGTCTTGGATTGCGAGGGAAGACTTGAAGAAGTTGAGGCAAGATGGGTCGGTGCGGGAATATGTGAAGAAATTTAGTTCTTTAATTCGTGATATTGATAATATGTTCGAAGAGGACAAGCTGTTCAATTATCTTTCAGGACTTCAACCATGGGCACATATGGAATTGCGAAGGCAAAAGGTTTCAGACTTTTCATCAACTATTACTGGAACTAATGGGTTAGTAGATTTGAGGCCAAATGACAATGATAAGGATGCTGAAAATTCTAAAAATTCATAAGGGAAAGCTAACGGTAAGGGTTCAAAATCAAAGTTATAAAGTTTTATTTGCAAGGGAAATCATTTTGCAAAAGACTGCTCGCTGAAATCACAACTTAGTGCTATTTTGGTGGAAAAGGATGGGGAAGGAATGACATACATAAATCCTATACGTGTGCTTAGCACTGAGTAGTAGAGTCAGTGATAAAGGGCCAACCTAGTCGATGAGGATTTGGGTGTGGTCAAACTACATTCAGTGAGGCAGAATTGGAGGAGTTTTGTAACTTTTGATGACAGACAGATCATGGTGATGGAAACAGAGTTGATTGTTGTACAATCGACAAGTAAGCAATATTTAAATTTTATGCTTGCAGTTTTGGCACGTATAATGGTTGGAGAATTAGATGTTTGTATGCGAGCTTATGTGGTTCTTCAAAGTGATTTTCTATGAATGTATTTTGTGAAGAGGGATGGATACCTTGAATGCTTGTGATTAGTAACATGATAAATACATGATCCAATCCAAGGTTCGAGTTATTGATTAGATTAAACAAAATTAATCCAATTTAACGACATTTTAATATTTGTTTTTTTTAAAAAAACTAGAAGTTAAAATGGTGTTGTTTTAAAAAAACAATTAAGTCAAATTGTATTTTAACTAGTTTAATTGGATTGCTAGGTGGCCTGTAAGGTAGATCAAATCACATTATGTTAAACTCCTATCTAGTTTAATTTTAAATCTTGTTTAGGCAAGTTGTAGGGTCAATACTATTAACAGCAACAAAACTGCAGCAGCAGCAGCACTAACACAGGATCCTCACCCTTGCCAGCAGCTGCAGCAGCAGTAGGAGACAGCAGTAGCACTAACACAGGATCGTCACCCTCGTCAACAACCAATTTGAATTAAAACCTCCAACGATTACTATTTAGAATGGTAATTAACCTTACATGGAAATCATAGCTGTGGCAGATCAAAGATAAATCAATAAGGAATCAACAGTTATCTCAACCAACAACTACTTCTCAAAGAAGGAAACTATAGCTATGGCAAACCTTTCATAAAAGGAAGCTACAACTACCTCATATATGAAACAAATCAATATATATAAATAAGGAATACTGTATTTATAGAAAGAAATAAGTGATGAAAAGACAATAGTTAATTATTACTCTATATATAGAAAGCATCCTGTACAAATTAGAAAATAATGCTCACGTTTGTATTCTTGACAGTAATTGCAGTAAATCCATATTCTTCATCTACTGGGTTCCATGTTCAGTTTTTTCTCTAATACATCTAAGAGTTGAACTATTAGACTGAATTGAAATTAACAAATACTAGTAAATATTCATAATTAAATAGATTGTTTTGATAGCTAGGATAAATATAGTGAAGAGTGTAGGCTTTCTTTATTCACCTGATTTCATTTCTATCGGTATGAACACATTTTTTATTTTTATTTTTTAGTATTACCATAATATTATTTTAACAATTAAATACTCTATCTAGTCTAATAATTATTTAATTGTATCCATCACATCGACACAAATATTGTAATCTTGATGTTGAAAGTAAAAGTAATGTGATTATAAAATATTAGAGGAAACCAAAAAAACTTCATTTACATGGTTAACTTGTCTACCTTACTAATATCTGAGATGATTTATTCGATATTTAAGATTAGCATACAAGAAACCAAATTAAACTATATTCATGATTATTACTGTTGTGGGGTGATGTCGAGTGGCATCCTGTGATAATGTTAGGAAAAGAAAGAGTTTTGGATATAATAATAAAGTTATGATTATAAAGATAAAAAATTACCATCTAATTTTATAGTTATTAAAAAACCTATGATCTGCAAGAGTCCGGATAAAAGAATGATTGTGCAAGGTAAAAACACATTATTCCGAGTGTCGATGGAACTAGACCATAGGTAACCTATTATTTGTAACTCTATCGGTATATTTCAGAGGTCAAAAAAGAATTACTGCAAATACTATTGCAAATATTATTATTACTAATAAGGTTATTGACGGAACCAGACTATCAATATATTCTAGAAAGTTGGAAAATAATTAATGTAAATGTCACTACTAATGTATACACTGAAAGAATTACAAATAATTTTCTGCTGGTAACATATTATATTTATTGATGGATATACCAATAGATAAATAATTAAAAACATCAATGATATTATATATAGTTTTCTTGTTAATAATATGTTAAATTTACTGATGAAACTACGGATTGATTTGGGTGGGAAGGCATGGTATTTGTTGTAATCAAATAGATTTAAGAAGGGAATTGGCATTTTAGGCCATTTGGACATATAGGGTCAATTGATGAAGCACTAAGCTGACACTGTTATGGTTTCATAAACTGAAACAATTGAACATATATGTACTGAACTGAAAGTAAAAATTTTCTAATGAGGGGAAAACATGCATGTGCCTACAAACTAACGAGAGAACCCCGCAGATCAGAGAGATCTCTTCTTTATACAATAGGAAAGACAGAAACAAAAAAACAAAAACAACGTGCTTGATAGATGAAAATTGCATTCAATTTCTAAATTTGATGCAGCAGACGATCATTGGACTCCATCGATCCAGCTTGGATCACTTGTTCATGCCAGTTGCATTCTTTACTCCTTCAACAGCTTCCTGTGTCTTAGCCCTCAACTGCTGACCAGCCTACACAAAGAAGGAACTATCAAAATTAAAATAAAAAAAACCCTACTGCAAACTCAATCGCCAAGAATATCTGTGCCAGAATATGCAACTAATTAGCACTTAGAGTGCTGTTGCAAATTTTATTCAACACTCTTTTTTTCCTTTTCTTTTTGGTTTATTGTCATTCTTAAATCTGATGCACAATCCATTGTGCCATTGTGGTGAGAATGAATTCTCTAAACAAAATATAGAACATGAGATTGAAGAAAAATATGTGAACCTCTTGCACTGATTCCTTTGCAGATTGAGCAGCATTGTCAGCTCTGTCCATCAAGTTACTGGCCTTCTCCTGAAACAAACAAAATCGATATGTTATAGAGCATTACACATTAATTTATATATAAAAACAAAAGCAAAATAGAGAAAGAAATTCATAAGCTAACCTGAGCTTGGCCTTTGGCCTCACCAGCTTGGTAGCTCATCTTCTGGGTGTTGTCAGCCATTTTTGGTTATTGATTTCTTTGAAAGATTGAGAGAACACAAATGAATTGAAAGCTAAAACACTTGAAAGATTGAAAACACACAACTTTTGGTAATAAACATCAGCCATAGTTGCCTAAATTTATAGTGATTAAAACCAGGCCATTGCTTGACACGTAAAATGCTGCGTGGAGTGCTGGCTGAAATGTGTAAATCACTTAGACTAACACGTGTGAAGCTGTTATCGAGGTTTAGATTTCGGGGCCCTTGGACCAGGGCGTTAGATTTTTTCGTGTGCTAAGTTTTGACCGCTTCTAAATAGCGGAACAACAGGTTCGGGTTCTTTATAGATTGAAGCTAAATATTGGACTGACTTCAACTTAGTCTCCTAACTATTCTCAATTTATTCTCCAAAAAAACACTTCCAATCACAATAAACGTGAACAAATGTTATTTGAAGGGATGGAATCCTTATATTTTGATGTAGTGATTGTTTTTGTCATTGGAGCGGGTCAAATAAGTTTCGAATGTAACCTTATGCTGGAGCTAGAATTAAAATTTTTTTTTTAAACTTCATACCATGAAAAAATATTTATTATTATTATTAAATTTATCTAATTGATCAATTTTAAAACTTTTTAATCTAATTGCTTAACTAACTTGATTTTAAATTAAATTATATAAAAGTTTTCTCGACATAACTCAATGTACCTGAAGGTCTAAAAACAATAAATAATCAATTAAAAATGACTTTAAAAAAAATCATCTTGGTTTTTCTATTTCAAAACTACAATATATTCAATTGACTTTGTTTTCTAGAATTAAACCGTGAAATTCACTATTTGGGTGATGAACTCCAATAAATCTAGGAACTTTATTTTTAAAAAATTAATTTTTAATTAATTATACAATAATAATAATAATAGATACTTGTAAAATTAAGTAATGTCAAGATATTTATTTGAAATTACAGTAATTTCATAGAAAATAAATTGAATAATTTATGAAAATAAATATAAAATCAAGTAAAAAAAATATAATAACTGAAGCACAAAATGTTAAAACCAAATACAAACTTTATAAAAAAGAAAGTTTCATCAATGGCCACTTTTATCAAATTAGGAAAGTCATGGATCAAAGGATGAGTTTGGAATCTTTTATCTAAAGCAATGATATATAACATCGTTCTTTTTCGTAATAAACAAATAAATAATAAAATCGGTCGGTCAACTTACGAAAAATCTTTTGAAAGTGTAGGCGGAGGCGGCGAGGGGCAGCCTCTGGTATTTGTTTCAAAAAATCAATCCCCGGTCGTGGCCCGCGGGAGGGGAAGGATTCGACATGAGATGACATTAAGAAGGCAATATTGGCCTATCGCCCATCAAACCCAATATGATAAGCCCATCAAACCCAATATCGTGTGGGATGAAATTTAGGATGAAATTTAAAAGTCATCTAAGAACCAGGATCAAATATAAAAATAAATAAAAAAATATGTGTATGTATTTTTATTTTATTTTATTTTGTGTTAAATGAATGATTAAAGAAAAGGAAAATGATAAAAAAAATAAAAAAAAAATTAACTAAATGCTTTAATTGCATCCGATAAAAAAAAATGATTTTTTTGCCTCTTGCATACAACTCAATCATTACAAAAATTGCATTTTATTTATAAAAAAGAGACAAAAATGTTTTAACATCGTTTTAATTTATCTGTTTTTCTTTTGTATTTCTTTGTATTTTTTGTAGAATTTACAACAAGTTTGTAAAATTCCTTAAGGATTTAACCAATATTTCAATAACCCTAAGTTTTCTTCTTCTTTTTTCTTTTTTTAAAAACTTCATGGTCAATATTCTGGTATAAATGTTGGATCTACAAGTATGCTGGTATTTAAATATCAAGTGTTGACTCCAAAATTCTTAGAAATTTTTTAATATTTACCAATGTTAATTACGAGTATTTTTCACCACAATATACAAGTTGTGAGAAATATTTTTGTCTTTTAGGATAGGTGAACCTTGTTAGGAAACTTACATAGATTCTTCCTATAAGGATTTATCTGGGTATACAAACCTATAATAAATTCTAAATACCAAATTTATTCATGAGCGTAAATTTTTGTTTTGGGCCATATACGGACCACCAGTTAGGAACACATCACATCTTTAAACCACATCTAGACTGCACAATGTAGCTTACGTCAAATAAAGTATTATAGGGGTGTTAATACATACTCTAGCCACAACCAATCCCTTACCTTGAAAATCTTTCCATGTCGTGCACGCATGTGCAACAATCATCATCTTCTAATTGTCTAAACATTCCTCTCTGCATTATCCATCTGATGTGCACTATATTAATGAAAATTTGCTTGCATTTCTTTAGCTATTTTTTCTTCCCAACATTCCCCTGAAGTTTCAAAAACATTTGATGATGAATATCTGGAGGATATTTGCAGCATCGTTTCACTTCTCCTTTAGTTTGAGCTAAATATTACTTGAGTCGATTAATTCCTCCACCCGTAAAAGCTTCACCATAATATACACACTAATTATAGTTTTTTACATCCCATATATAATTTAGGAGCTTCTCTATAATGATTTCAAGTCATATTTACTCTCATATACCACTTTATTCATGAATTGAAGGTTGAGATGATTAGATCGTTTAAGGATTAGTCTATATAGAGTACTTATTGAGAAAACATTTTACATAATTGCAATATGATCAATGAGAAGACTTTAAAATATATATTGTATTATACTATATTATACTGGACATGAAATAAACGCATATATATATACACACACCATTTTCTTTTTTCACAATCAAACCACTCTTTTTCCAAGTAATATGAGACAACACACACATTATCATTTAATTGACAAACTTATCTAAGTACTCTGTAATCCAATATCATACATAATTGACTTCGTAAGCCAATAACATTGTTTGAACCAATGACTCAATAACTTGACTAAGTTACTGTCCTAGTCGGTTTTAGTGACATTGGTCTGGACTCAGGGGAGTGGAGGAGTTGCAGCTGGTTTTAACAGCAGAAGTAACAAGAAATGAAAACCATTGCATATCTCCTGTTTGTTCTATTACACTGGTAGTGCCACAAATCCTGAACAAACTGGTAATGCCACAAAGAGCCTGAAATGGATACTATCAAGGCATGGTAAACTGAAAACAAAAGTTTTGCTATGCCAAATCTCTAATAATCTACCTTTTCTTTTCTTTTGTTGCTATTTTTCTTCCAATATGTCATTCAACTAATTATTAACAATTTTACTACACAACATATAGTAGAAGAATATGAACGTTTTTGGTTCCATACTATGAACTTTGTTGATGCACAGGAAAATGGACCTAGTTGAATAGAGCCATGTCAAAATGATGTACATGAAATTAACACGGTCACTTGTCACCACATAATCTTAAGCATCCTTGAAATAGGTGATAGACTTTATGGTGAGCTACTTAGAGTTGTTTTCAACCAAGAGGAAGAACACGAACCCATAAAATGAAAGAATAAATTACCCGTAATGAAGAACAGAGAATAGAGGGAGCTAGAATCGACTGAGTTTTTAATTTTTTCCCACAAATATAAACAACTCGAGAATAAAAGGAAGAAGAAATGAAGAACAGTTGAAGGAGAAGGGAATTTCTGTTACTAGTGAGGGTCTCTCTGTTTAGGCGAGTCATATACAACTTCAATTTTCACCTATGTAAAATCGCTAAAAGCTCCAGACCAACGGATTTCGAGTTAACGTGTCAGGTTAAATTGAGTTTTATTAAAATGACAAGAAGGATTAGCGAAATTACTTGTGCTATACTATGGAACAATATAACATTTACTTATAAATACATAAAGCTTTTGTGTGTTTTCTCAATAATTTTGATGTGTAAATATATATATAAAAAATCATTTTAATATATTTAAAAAAACACTTAAAAAAAAACACACCTTAAACGCACGATATTTGTCGTAATCAAATATATTTAAGAAGGGAATTGGCATTTTAGGCCATCTGGACATATAGGGTCAATTGATGAAGCACTAAGCTGACACTGTTATGGTTTCATAAACTGAAACAATTGAACATATACTGAACTAAAAGTGCAAATTGTCTAATGAGGGCAACATGCATGTGCCTACAAACTTACGAGAGAACCCCGCAGATCAGAGGGCTCTCTTATTTATACAAAAGGAAAGACAAAAAACAAAAACAACGTGCTGAATAGATGAATATTGCATTTAATTTCTAAATTTGATGCAGCAGACGATCATTGGACTCCATCGATCCAGCTTCACTTGTTCATGCCAGTTGCATTCTTTACTCCTTCAACAGCTTCCTGTGTCTTAGCCCTCACCTGCTGACCAGCCTACACAAAGAAGGAACTATCAAAATTAAAATAAAAGAAAACACTACTGCAAACTCACTCGCTAAGAATATCTTGGCCAGAATATGCAACTAATTATTAACACTTAGAGTGTTGCGAATTTTATTCATGAGTGTTCCTCACTCTTTTTGTCGTTTTCTTTTTCGTTTATTGTCATTCTTAAATCTTATGCACAATCCATTGGGCCATTGTGGTGAGAATGAATTCTCTAAAAAAATATAGAGAAAGAAATATGTGAACCTCTTGCACTGATTCCTTTGCAGATTGAGCAGCATTGTCAGCTCTGTCCATCAAGTTACTGGCCTTCTCCTGAAACAAACAAACTCGATATGTTATAGAGCATTACACATTGATTTATATATAAAAACAAAAGCAAAATAGTGAAAGAAATACATAAGCTAACCTGAGCTTGGCCTTTGGCCTCACCAGCTTGGTAGCTCATCTTCTGGGTGTTGTCAGCCATTTTTGGTTATTGCTTTCTTTGAAAGATTGAGAGAGCACAAATGAATTGAAAGCTAAAACACTTGAAAGATTAAAAACACACAACTTTTGGTAATAAACAGCAGCCATGGTTGCCGTAATTTATAGTGATTAAAACCAGGCCAATGCTTGACACGTAAAATGC
>Ga0325405_1004029_pt1 | contig 15077 bp, 15 predicted proteins | sample PopdelMetagenome_21_FD_205663 | JGI IMG/M metagenome (GOLD analysis project Ga0325405, IMG submission 205663) | Populus deltoides microbial communities from Bellville, Georgia, United States - Xylem-Control-R2 | ecosystem: Host-associated > Plants > Phyllosphere > Stem > Wood/Secondary xylem... | reverse complement strand
AAAAAACAACAAAAAAACCCAAAATTTAATTATGAAATTAGAAAAAAAAAACTAAAAGGATAAAAAACATAATCAATAATAATAAAAAAAAGGCTTAGACATGCGAGCCTGGCTTGGGAGGCCAATATGCCTAGGCTTAAAAAGCCCAAGCAAATGGTCTTATAGCTCAGGCCCGCATGTTTGACTGAGTTAATTTTTTAAAGGGCAAATGACTTGTCGTTCACTCTTATTTTTTTTTTTTATAAAATAAACAAGCAAAGTGTCGCTTGTTATGACAATGAAGTGTCGTCGGTTCCTCCCTACATTTTCAGCCACCATGGTGGATGGAAAACTAGGGATTGTGTTTTTTTATATAAAAACTCATTTTTCAACATGTTTTGATCCAAACACCTACAAAACACTATAGATATCTTGATAAACTCATCTATGGCCTAAAAAAACAATCCACAAACTTGAAATCAACTCGAAACAAAAAAAATCTTCCAATGGCAGGTCATCACCTAATTAAAAGAAGGACAACTTTCTCTTTGTTACAGGCTATGTAATAGGAACATGAGCTCATCGATGTGGTATTGGATAATATAAAGAATTGATTAGATAGAAATAAAGTTATGCTTACTAATTTGCAAGAGAGATGATCCTAGAAGGGTTCCTAATGGAAGGCAGCAAGAGATATTGAGGCTCCAAGTCGTGAATGTTTATGATTAAAAACAAACTTGTATGGGATTTATCAAGGCGAGCAAGGATGAACAACTTGCAATGCTTATTAAAAAAAATAAACTACTGGATGAATGAGAAGTTGCAGACCAATGTTAAAAGGATATAAAATGATCAGATGGTGATTCAAAAACATCAAGTTGTAAAACTATAAGTAGAAAGGCTAAAAACTTGTTGAGTTTTTATGACTATTTGGAAAAAAAGAATGGGAAAGAGTTCGGAAAAACTATTGCTACGGTAACAACTCCATGTCAAAACCTAGATCACACACTAAAGGATAAAATGAAAATTAAGCATGAACTTCAAGATGAGAGTAACAGTGATGTTTATGAAGTTAAAGATTGCAATGCAAAACATGAGATAGGTTTTGCGATTTGTGATAATTTTGAAGTTCTTTTACTAGACAATGAAAGTGAAATAACCAACAAATTTGAAGAAGATAACAAGAATAATAGATATAAAGTAGATCATTGCAATATGAATTTGGAAATCTAAGGTAAATAGGATGAAGATAATAATGAGAGTTAATTAGTCTCGTGGCACACACAAGTTGCACTAGTTGATGACCACAATAGAATAGATCTTTCAACTTTTCTTATGGAATAATATGAGATTTTATTGGAGAGCTTTGAGATGAGATAAAATGATGTTTGGTCGAGAACCTTGGGATGAGAAAAAAAGAAGTTAAATTGGCTAAAATAAGAGAAAATAGTGATTTGTTCGAGAGGAGAAAAGAAAAGAGGGGTCACCTGTGAAGAAAAAAAAGTGTTGGAAAAACAAAGAAGCATGAGAGCTTTTATGCAAGAAAGAGTGTTGTTGAGAATGTTTGTTATACTAACAATTATATGCAAAATGGTGTTTCTTTATTACCCACATATAGTGTTCCTATTATTGCTTCGAGGATGAATCATTTTAAGAAGAGAGAGAATGATGAGAATCAATGAGCATCACTAAAGAATCCATTAGAAGTTACAATTGAGCCAATTATAAAGTCTAAAACTAAGAAGATCCTAGAGAAGTCTATTGGGTTGATTCAAGATGTTTGGGTTAAGAAGTTGCAAATATACCAAACTATACCTTTATGTACTAATTTGGTCATATATGAAGCTACAAGTGAAATTTTGTTGTGATTCTTATTGGGATAAAAACTAGACATCTCAGATTTTCCAACCATATATGGTAGGCCTACTAACTCATCCATATGAGAGAGAACAACATGTTTGAAGTTATGTTTAAAACTTGCTAACAAACAAGGAAAGTAAGAAAAAAAATGTTTTACATATGATTTGTGGATTCTTACAATGCAAGGATTTAATTGCATGTAGAATCCTTATTTTGCAAGAATTCTTTACTTTCCAAGAATTCTTTACTTTCCAAGAAGATCAATTAAGAAACAATCCTTATTTTTCAATGATTCCTTATTCAACAATAATCCTTATTATTCAAGGACAATAATGGCGGTTTTGAACTTGTTTTTCTTAATGCACAGTTTTATGCTAATAAACATATATTTTATCTGATCATTTGATTAAACTGAAGTTTTACTAGAAGATTATAAAGACTTTGTTTCCAATAGTTTTAAAATTTCATAGCAATCAAATACTAGAAAAGGCTTTATGATACAGTCTAGACACTATTATGTTAGAGTTATATTATTTTTTTAGTTGATTTATGATTTTTTTTATTTAGAATTTTTTTGTTATTTTTTCAGCATCTTTTATGATATTTTACCTAATATAAATAGGCTTATTTAACTTGTATTTAGGTTTTTTAGGATATACATGACTTATTTCAGAAATAATATTATATGTGTGCAAAATTGCTCATACTCGTGGTTCTTTATTAAACTCTTCAAAACTTATCAAATAATTATGTATTTATAGCATTCATCATTATACATTTTGTTCTCAGTTTTTCATAATCAAAGGGTTAGGATCTTTCATCAATAACTTTGTTTCATTGATTCAAGTAATCACTGGATCGAGTTTTTTATCAATCTGATTTTACTTTCTTGGGTTATGTTTTATCATGTTTGTGGGTTCAATGGTTCTTACACTCCAAATTCACATTTTAGGAAGGCATCTAATAATCCACATACCCAATACCTCCTAAATGCATTCATCCCATTCTTATCAACTAAACTATATGGATTGAGAAAAATAATATTATTTAATTTGAAAGCATATTTTATAATAAAAATTGAAAAAAAGAAAAAATTAAAAAAACCTAAAAAAATAATAACTTGTAAGATCTAAATGTTGAAATAATTGTCATGAAACTTCATAAATAAAAATATAGCTATATAAATAAAATATGTTTGTAAGTCATTGATTTTTCAAATATTTCATTAGTTAACCTCATAAAGAAAGCATATTTATGGTTTATTTAAATTTTCTTGAGATGTTTGAACTCTTTAAATTTTTAGTTTGTTTGAATATTTTTTTAATTTTGTCCAAAAATAGCAAAACAAATATATGAGAAAAATATAAATATACAAGGGTATACGAAGGTGAAAAATTCATAAAAGGTATTTAAAATAATACAATTAATATACATAAGGATAGATGGATACATTGAATGAGACGAACCGCCTACCCCATTTCTAGTCATATAAGATATTTGATTATTTTCTTTTTGATTTTGAAGTTTTGTCAATTATGAATTCCCTTCTTTCTTACAAGATAGTCATTTATTGTACTTTTATTGGTCAAAATTAACATATATTGTTATAACTCATTTTTGGGTTATTCTCCTATTCATATTTTTTCTAGATAGACCATTACATTTTCCTGAGTGCTTGGCGATCACCGCGACGCTGCACACGTGCAACATATATATATATATATATATATATATATATATATATATATATATATATATATATAAAAATATATGATATATAAAAAAAAAAAAAGTTATATTGTAGGGTAAATTATAGACGTTGTATAAACATAAAAATAACACGAAAAATAAAAAATCAAAATTACAAATTATTGAGAAGACAAAAAATATGATAAATTACTTAATTCCAATCCTTATAAAAGCACCACACCAAAAAAAACAAGGCGAGATTTATTATGGTGATTTTATAAATAATGTTAAACTCTAAAAAGATGAGAAATCTATAGGGTTGTTATGAGTTTAAAGAATGGTGGTGTGACTATGAACATAAACAATAGGCAGTTATGATAATAGGATCAGATGTGGGTGACACTAATAAAGAATTATAGAAAAGCAGGCTCGAGTATAAAAATAAATTAAGACCAATAAAAATAAAAACTCAATGCACATGTGTAAAAATAAAGTGTTTTTTTATCACAAAATAGTAATGTCATTCAATCATAAATTGGGATGAAATAAATGAAGAGTTAATGTTTGTGGGAGTTCCTCTACTTTTGATTCTATTATTATAATGCCCATCCAATTTGTTTTTGTATTAATTACATCATTTTATATTTAATTTTTATTTTTACTATATTATTTCATTAAGATTTGATATTAATAGCATTAAATCTTAGCATTAAATATATAGAATAGTAACATGTGTCCTGTGCATCTTTTGTTATAAAAAAAATCTTGAAAAAAGTAATAAAAAAAAGTGACGGGCTAGAAAAAATTATATATGACACGTTTCATTATCCTATGCACTTAACGATGAGATTTAAAGTTGCGAGCCTCAAACCTTAACTTTAAGATGTAACTAAGACAAGAAAATAAACATAAAAAGATGAAATTAATATAAAGAAAAGTAAAGAATACTAGATAAATATAAAAACCACAAGCATTAACCCATTAAATGATGTATGTTCTTAGTATTTTAAATTGGCAAAAAAAAAAAAAAGAAATAAAAAGAAAACATTGGTTAATTTAGACTTTCTTGACTATAACACATTATTATTATTATTATAAAGCACTTTAAGACAACCTCATGAAAAAGACAAACAATATCATTACTAACTTTATATGACTTCTTGAAATGATTGTATATGATGATACAAAAAAGGCCTACAAGACATCACTCATATCGACTCTCCAAATGGGTTTTCCAATTCACTATCCTAGGCATACACCTCAATATATATATTTTTTTAGTTTTAAAAAGTCAGAGCAATCACTGCACACCACCAACTAATGCATACTTGCATGCCTCTACGCACATAAATTCTCTATATAGAGTAGAAACATCAACTCTCCACCAATGATACAACGAGCACCGCAAACCAATGACAAGCATTAATCTCTCCACCAATGGTACAATGAGCACCACAAACCAATGAAGAGAACCAACCTCTCCATCAATGATTTTCATTCTTCACAACTTACCAAGATGTCACTCTCCATCATTACTTCACTCACCTCGAGGCACCTGCAACTTTAAACATCATAAGGTATTTGCAACACCACTTTTTATGATTTATGAGGTAAGCTGACGTGACTAAAATCTATAAATTCTCTAGTCACCAGGTAAAAAATCCAAGCTAGACAAGCTATGTTACTGTATATGCCTTATAGCCAATAAGTTAATTACATGTTTACTGTCTCTGTTAATGTAAAAGTATATTTATTATTAATAAAGATTTTCTTTATCTTTAATATTCATTTATATTTGATTAATGAGTCTAGAGTAAAGATAAATTTCTTGGAACAAAAACATTTTACAAAGAAAATTATAAAATTGTTATAATTATGAGATTCTTATTGCATCAAAGCATTGTTCTTAAAAATTCATGGTCGATGCTCTATTAAGACTAAACATTAATTAGAGTCTTAATATATATTAATCATGTTCTTTTTTATGTACAAAAAGAAGTAATTGTTCTCATAAGCTGATGTATAAGAAATACATGGAACTAATATGTATGTGTTTGTTAGATGATATATACATTAAACGGACTTACATGAGAATTTTAAATAGAGAGATCGTATATGTCTATGGAAAAACTCACGTGAAAGTTGTGTAAGTAATCCTTAAATTTAAAAAGAAGACATGATCTTTAAGTAATCTTTACTTGAATTCTGAGTGATCTTAGATTGTCTAATGAAATCCTTGGAACTCTTATTTTTTTTTTTTAAATTATCATTTTCATTATGTCTAAAAGTTCTGGGAAACTTAACAAGTTTAAGTCAGTCAAACATATTCAAGGATTTAACACCAATTTATTCAATCACACACTTCCTATGATATTCATCTATTTCTCTAGGTTGATGCACAATATCACTTCTTAAAAGTATTAGAAGTAAAAAATTAAAAATTCTTTTAATATATTAGGTAATTCTCAAGATAAAGAAAAGACCAAGGTTATGTGCAAAAAAAAAAAAAAAACCACCATTATTTATAAGGGACCTCTCCACAATTTATTTCCCCTCATCTTTAAAATTAAAGAGCAAATAATTTAAAAGCTTTAATAGTCAAAGGAAAGAAACTTTCCAATCCAAATATCTATGTTCTTTGTTTAAAGTTGTTTGAAACTTTAAAAAGTCTTCAAATATTATTATTATACAATGTTTGATCTTTTAAACCATAACAAAAATGCACTTTTGTGCTTTTTAATGAAATAATTATAACATTATTTATGAAGAAAATATAATAATATTTATAAATTCTTCACAAATTTACCATATTACAACTCTCTTTTTATAATTCTGAAATGTATTTTGTTGTGATGAAATCAAATACAGAACCCTAATTAACTAAAAAAAAAAGAAAGTAAAACCTTAAACCCTACCCTAACCTTCCAATCCATCTTTAATTCATGGCTGAACTAATAAGATTATTATCTAGTCAATTTGTGTTTCCATTTAATTTTTTTAATTTTTTTTGTTATTTACTAGCAATTCAAATGGGATAACATAAGTCAATGAAAGTAAAACCACACTATCAAATATAGGATGATCTAGATATGCGTACATGGCTTTTGCTCCTGGATTGCGGATTGCCAACTCGTTAATTTATTCCACATTTACTCATTAATGATTGATTATAAATTAATTATATTTTTGCATAACTAATTTAGAATATTATTTAATTTAGTCGTTCTAAATATATGAGAAATAATAATAATAAAGTATCTGGAATTGATCTAGAGTGTATGTAGGATATCACAAAGCTTAGGGACCTCTCTGCAATTTATTTCCTCCAAATCGTCGAAAGAGCAAATAAGTTTTAAAGCATTAACCGGCAAAGAAACCAAAACCCTAAACCCTAGCCTTCCAATCCAATTATTATTATTTTTTTTTCTGGGTAGAACTTAAAACAGCTAGACTATTTGGGTTTTCAATTCTTCAAATATCTCTGTTCTTTGTTTGTAGTTGTTTGAAACCTACAAGTAAGATAGCAAAATGGAGGGATTACTGAAATTTGTACGTCAGGACACGAAGCCAGGGGCTTCCTTGTCTGGTAATTCTTACAACTTAAGCGAAAAGGTTGGATTAACTGCAGCTTTATCTCCCCCGGACCAGTCTCGTGTTTTGATCACTAGGCCTCCCAGGTGGTTTTCTTGTCCAGTTATTTACTTTCTTTCGGAGTTTTTTTTTTAACTTTTTTTTTCCTTTTTTTGATCGTCCAATTACTTGCTGACTATGATATTGAGTGAGCCCTCAATTTCCTTGTAAGGCTGTGTATCTATAATTCAGGGATAAAGTAATTGTTGTCTTTGTAATAGAATCTTTTTATTGCTCATTGGATTATGATTCAGTTCCATGTTCTGCACTTAATTTTTGTTGATCAATTGGGATTTGTAGTGCTAATTATTATCTGTGGACTTTTTTTTTCCTGTGAAAAAGGGTTAATCATGCCTCTGTGAATTGGAAAAGTTACGGAAGTTCACATTTGCGAATGTTAATGTGTAGTTGTGTATCCTAGCCTTCATAGGAAATACTGTCTTTGATTTGTTTGAAAAGTTTATTCAATGATGGTAACTCATGTTTGCATATGTGATCTTTCATGCCACAAACAATCTTGTGTAAATTTCTATTAAATTAGCGAGGAAGCAACCAAAATCTCCCAACTGGTTTGGTTCTCAGTTAGAGCAGTTTGAATGTTTCGTTTCCAGATTTTGGACAAATATGCTTGCTGAATAACTTTCAGATATTTCTCTTAAATTCTCAGTTCTCCGCAATTTTTAGTTGAGTTCCAAGAAATGGTCTGATTTACAGTGCTGTCAAAATTGTATTATTTGGCTCTGGTTATGTCATTGCCAACTGAATTGTAATTACTGCATCACCGGCTTTCCTTATAGACTGTGTGATTCTTCATCTAATTGCAGGCAAATGGTTTCTCTGTGGACTTGCTCAAAGATGTGTGCAATTTTCTTTGTTGCTGGAATTGTTGTTGGGTACACACTGAAGAAACGTGTTAGGAGATGGGCTGCTAAGCTTCTTAGGAGGTTGAAGGATGACTGACGCAGTAAAAACCCTTTTGTATGTCATACAACTGATAGAGCTGCCTATGTTTGTCTGTGTCTCATGCCAATGACATCCCATTACATTCTAACATTTTGCAAGTTGCTCATTGATACATGTACAAGCTATTTGCAGGCTACCATCACCCCCCCGCCCCCCCCCCCCCCCGGCTGTATAACATATAACACCGGTAATCTCTGTTGTTGAGGGCTTTATTCATCAAATCATATTCAAGTATGCAGCCCTAGAATCCAATGGCATGTGAATTTCCTTTCCATTCACTGCACTGCACTTTGTGCTGTCTGGTTAGCTTATTAATTTCCTTTCCATTCACACCCCAGTGCCTTGCTGGCATGTTAGTGAAGTCAACTTATGGCCCTTCTCCATTTTGATTTGGAAATACAGCATTGTTTATGTTAAAATAATTGCAATGATCTCTGTGAACACAATATTATAACTGCTCCTTGTGTCAACACAGCTAAGCTGTCCATTCTAAAGGTTTTCAGGAAGTATTTTCAACTATGGGAATCCTTAGACAGATTAGCAGAAGCATCGAAAATCCTTTAAAATTCTCTCTCTCTGTTTTTTTTTTTTTTAATTTTTTTATTGAACTTCTCTTTTGTGTTGGACACCGTTGCTATATCAATATAGTAGATAACTGCATCTACATCTTTCTGAGCTACATATAGGACATGTATACATATAAATTTTCCCTCGGTTTTTTTAGTAATTACAAAAGATAATAATAATAATAATAATAGCAGCTTGACTTTCAAATGGTGTTCCTCTTGCTTCAGAAATACTCCTTGTGAAACTCAAACCTTGTGGTTGTCTTGTGACTCAGCTCCTGGCATAGCTTCTTCAGCTCCTTTGCCAACACTGGCATCCCGCAATAGAACACCCCTGCATTGTAATTTGGCAAGCTGTTTTTTAGTAAAAAATTACTAATACTTGTCTATTACCAAAAGATTGCAGAAGATCGATGCCTTGTATTTTCAACCGTAATCTGGTCAATACATGAAATGGTGTTTTATTAATTTGTATGCTGTCCTTACCTACTGTGCCAAACGGATGCTTTGAAGCAATTTTGTTAAACACCTCTTTCCAATTTGGTCTTGCAAAGTGTGTCCTTACCTGCAACAAAATAGAGCCAAATGATGAATAAGTTTTCTTCCCCACTGCAGTGCTTTGAATATTTGATCTCCCAGCTCTCACCACCAGTTATTGATTGGCGGGTTGACCTTATTGTCTACAGTAATTTTGACAACCTAAAATATTTATCAGGGAACATACTCGAGTGCCTGACACGATGTCAACACCATGTTTCGCATGGTTGAGAGCTTGGACCATGGTGATCAAAGTTGACCTTGCATCGCCTTCTTCGTAAACGCTTGTAAGGTAGTTGTGCAGTTCGATTTGACCCTATTCCGTTGTTATATAAGAAGAGGGAAGGTTAATACCTATCACTTTGTAATGATAACCGAGGCAATTTATTTGAGGCATGAATAATGAACATGGGTTGGAAGTTTTTGTCTTACTTTGCGATCCATCTCTGCAACTTCATCCATGACTCCTTTAAACCATTCAAAAGATCCAGGCTCTCTAGTAACCCAGTAGAAATGAGCATTGGTAGTCCTCTGTGTTCTCTTCTTGCTAACTGGTGTCATACTTGAAGATGCATAACTATTTGAACTGTCATCTGACCGACTGTTTTCAGTGTTTGAATCCTAGTAAAACATAGAAAATCAATTGCTGGATGTAAATCTTCACTTTATAATAGTATAATATGCATAGATGAAATCTCAGGGAATGACATTTACCATTTGATTATCTGCTGTTCGTGTATTATTCAAAAGATCTCTAAGGATGCTTATGAAAGGGGTAGCTCCTATGCCAAGCCCCACGAGAAGCAAGACATCGTAATTTCTGTAGTCTTGTGCTGGAGCCCCATATGGACCATCAACATACAGCTTTGGTTGTCTGCAGCAATGCAGGCATTTTGCCTCAATATTTTCACAAATTGTTTGAATGCAAGTCTAATACAGTGGAGTTGCTCAGTGTTTAAATAACCTTGTTTGATCCATGCGCCCAAGTTGACCAAATTTGGCACGACCAATAACAGATGGCGATTCATTTTCCTCGGTGAAAACTCGCTTCAATTCCTCCGTCCAGTCTCCGACTATCCGGATGTGAACACTGAGATAGTCATCCCCTGGTGCTGAGGTTATAGAGAATGGGTGCCTGAAAGGGACTTGGTTCATTTCTTTGAAGCATGGTCATATTTCATAATAATAATAATTATTGTAATTAACAGGAGTTATTTTCAGAAACACTACCATTCAAAGGAGGAAATTGCTGGGCATTGTAGAAAAATGTACTGCCCACTTTTGTACTTAAATCCCTGTGGCTTGGACAAGATTAAGCTGAGGACATTTCCCGGTAGCACTGACACCTATCCGAGCCAGGTCATGTTAGACTCTCTTCTTTCCAAGAAAAACAAGAGATCATCTAGAAAGCAGCGATAAAGCCTCCAAGAACTTGACTAATTACCTTCAATAATTTTACAGAATAATGTTCTGATCTACGTGTTCTCACATTTCGTTCAACCATGTAGAGCAGCAAGGGAGCAGAGATATACATCCACGTCTAGAAAATCAGAAAAATAACAGATGTTACTTGCTAATTATTGATTATCTTGTCACAAAAGCTTCGAAAGTTCTTACTGTTTTCTGATACCACTTGTGGGCTAAGAACAAGAAGGTTCCATGGACGAGCAGCAGAATATAGACCACACCAGTAAGATGATGAGAGTACCAGAACGCATTGAAACCTGTCAATTTGTTGAAGGGTGCAGGTAGTCTCACCCCATTTCTCCGGAAGCGGCCTGTTGCTAGAGTGAATGCAATGGTCAATAACACCACCATAGAAATCCCAGTCACGCCTTCAATACCAGTCACAAGTTCTTTATATGTAGGCTTTTTATTATTGAAATCAGACGCAATCATGGCAAAATCTTCAGGAGACGAATTTATCAGACGGGGAAAGTCACATAATAGATGGTTTCCTGCATGCAAGATGACTCCAATTACTATAGCGCCTGCAACCATCTGGGAAAATAAGGTAAAAGAAAGAGGGGGTCAGGGACTCACGATGTTTTTAGCATGTTTCTATTAAATATTCACTTCTTTCATTTGGTTGGCTTGTAGAATCTCGGAATGTTGCTCCATTATTAACAATGAACAGAACCTCAAGCAAAGGCAAATCGTAAATGAATTTGATTTCTTTTTTATCTATTAATTAACCTGTCCAAATCCTTTGTCAATTATATATAATTAGCATAGTAAGCCTTCTTACCTTGTGGAAATTAATATTTTCATCAAAGGGAACAAATGACCTTGCTCGAGTGGACCGAAGCCAAGTCAGTGTGTTTCGACAAACAGGTAATAGAATTAGAGCCATGTTGAATTTGAGAGTCTCTGCAGCACCTTTGGCACTCGCCAAGCAATAGCCCATGACGTGAAATGCAGCCTTGTTCTTGTATTGAAGGAATTTCCAGACGAATAGGCCAACCATTATCATCACCCACAGCGACAAAATCCAAGCCCTTTGCCATTTCTCTAGAATTAAATTCCTCAATTTAAAGCTTAGCCTATGCATCACGTTCCGGGGTTTGATTGAACTTATGTTCTGACTCCAGCTTACACTTGCTGTACTCAATGGTCTGCTGTAGTTCATGTATGTGTCCCTTTGTAGAAGAAGTGTCTCTAACTGCCATAACTGAAAATGGGAAATAACTCTTTTTTCTCTTAAATCTTAAAAAAAAATAAAATGAAAAGACTAAAAGCCCAATTGTAAGTTGGAGGACTGAAAAAGTCAAGAAAACTTCCCGTTACTTTTTTTAGTCATGAATCTTCCGGTGACTTTATTACTGAATATTAAATACAAGAACATGAATCATAAATTTATAATAAATCATGAAACCAATAAAAGAAAGAAATATAATAAATTGAGTGATTTGTGGCATCCACAACATGATTTGTGGTTTTCATGACGAGGCCCGAGGAGTCATCGGGCTGAATGCAAGGTGGGCAAATTAAAATTAATTTATTAATTTTATTTGATATTATATTAATAATTGTTTTTTAAATTATTTCTTGTTTGAAAATATATTAAAAAAATATTTTTTTAAAAAATTATTTCTATATTAACACACCAAAACAATATAAAAACATTAAAAAAATTAATTTAAAACAAAAAAAATATCAAAAACACAAAAATCATGAGCCGACTATTAGCCTATTCAAAAAGCTGGAACAGAGGTAAACAAGCAGCTTGATCATCATTTGAAGGTTGAATTTGTGATTTACCTCAATGTATCCGAGGTTTTCAGGATCAAGTTCTTCCATTATCAACGAAGCATATTCTTCTGCTTGTTCTTTCAACTTTGACAGTTTATTTGCAGAAGCACTGAGCATTATAAGCTGGGATTAAAAGAAAGTAATAATGTCACAGTTAAAATATTATTTGGCATCGGTTGCTCATGATGTGCATATAACTAACTACTTTATAATAATAAATTAAAAAAAGAAAAAGAAATGTAGGGTGTTGTCATGTAAATATGCTTCTTGACAGATACTTTGATTTGATCGGTGGTAGTTAACACATTTGTAAAACATGTCTCCGATTAATTTGCTTAATTTGTGAGAAACCTATATATATATATATATATATATATATATATATATATATATTAATGCTAAAAGAATTAAGAAATAATACCACTTTCTAAAACCGGTGAATGCATGCGAAACAACACCATCAGGAATAAACAATTATTAACGCTTTTCACCCGAAAATAATAAATCTAATTGAATTATTTCTTCGAATAGCAACTCTATCATAGTTGGTAGTGTGCAATATCTCAGTCAGTACTAGTGTAATATTATTTAGGAATCTTTTGGGAGAATAATATTATACTGCTGAAAATATTATTACCTCCTGCACTTCTTCTCTTACGATCCTCCCGTCTTCATTGCTATCTGCCCTGCAATGCACCAGAAGTTTCAAGTTTCTAGTTTTCCGATTGGAAATATAACCAGACGATCAGCAGATTAATTAAAGAGCCCTAGAACTTGTCTGAGAAGTACTGATCAAACGCCCAAGAAATATGGGCAGATCGAGACGACGGTGGTCATGCATGCTTACCACCTGAGATTTATGCTACAGTCTGAAACACCACCGTTGAGTTTGTACGTAGAACTTAAAGATCGTCAAATCCCAATTGCTACTATGATTTTCAAAACATTCGGGGGTGAAAATAATGAGAGAGAGAGAGAGAGAGAGAGAGAGAGACGCACATGTCAAAGAAAATTTGAAGGCGCGCGTCAAAACTCTGGTCAGAAATCTGTAGCCAGAAATCATGAAGCTCTTCTTTGCTTATTTTCGTTATTCTCTGCCTCTTCCTCCTCGCTAGTGCATCAAATATACACACCGCAAACTCCTTCGAATTCACCATCCCTAACACAATAGCTCACACACCATGTCAGAAACCCAACAACAAACATAAAATTATTTATTTTTAACCAGTGATTATTATTAAGTAACTATTTACCTATACATTCACCAAAATCTTCTCTAGCAAGCAAACCGTCTTTAGCAAGCAACTTGAACCTGGACTCGACTCGTTTCCACAGCTCATTCGACTCAGACGTCGTACCGGTTGTCTTATTTATAAACCTCAACCCTTTCAGTCCTCTTTGAGCGCTCAGTTTTGACCTGTCAAGCTTGGCTTTCAATTTCCGTGCATCTCTCGCCGAGATTACTCTCTCTTCATTCTCCGACCATGTCGTTCTCGACGATCTTGATCTTAACCACCCGAACTTCCGCCTAATCCTCGACGTTGCCGACAAACTCCTCTCTAAAATCCCCGCCACAGCACCACCGCCAGGCGTACTCGGAGTTGACATACCTCTACCGTTCGGATTAACACTGCAAACAACAATGGAGTCTTTCTCGAGCTCGAGCGTGACCTCAACCAACTCATCTTGGTTGTTTCTTCTCAAGTCGTTCAAGAAAATCGGCAACATTGCACCGCCAATCTCGCAGTCGCTGGCGGTTTCTGAACCGTCTAGATCATCGTCTGGTAAGTCAAACGTGCGGCTGTAATTGGATAGCCTGGAGCTCGTCCTCCCAAACGACGATGTTGATTTCATGATTATGTTTTCAGGTCAGACTAGTTTTACTTGTATTATTATATTTTTTGTTTCGTTTTCTTGATGGTTATGCATAGAAATGGGAGAGAGAGAGAGACAGAGAGAGAGAGAGAGAGAGAAGAAGGAGATGAGTTTCGATTGACACGCTTGGCTTGGAATTCTAGAGAAGATAAATAAATGGTTTACAAGTAGCAAGGCCGTCCTAAAACATGCAAGACAAACACTTCTCAACCGATCTCTACACACGATTTCAACGCTTGTCTACAACGCTATTCGGACAACTCCCATTAATTAATTTGTATCTCGCCCTTAGAATTCACAGTGTTTTCAATACTACAGTGTACCGATTTTTATTTTTTTCCCATATCAGATATATAAATTATTTTCCATGGCTTCATTTTTTCCTTATTATTTAATTTAATTTTTCTTTCCTAATCTTATCTCCTTTTATAATTAAGATTCTATCCTTGTTTGAGTTCACGGAAGATTGTTTAATCTAAATCTTGTTATCAAGTATAACTCTTATCTAACTGAAAATATCCAATAAGCTATTTAAATGTATCTAAAATGATTTTTTTAATAAATTTATATCATTATATCTAAGTTTTTTTTTCTTATCTTTAAAAACATGACAGTAGGAAGATACAGAGTACCATCTAATTTATAATACTAGATTTACAAATTTAAAACTCTTTATAATTCTTAGTTTTGATTTAATTCACTATTTGAATTTAACAATTTCACTGA
>Ga0325405_1004028_pt1 | contig 15078 bp, 4 predicted proteins | sample PopdelMetagenome_21_FD_205663 | JGI IMG/M metagenome (GOLD analysis project Ga0325405, IMG submission 205663) | Populus deltoides microbial communities from Bellville, Georgia, United States - Xylem-Control-R2 | ecosystem: Host-associated > Plants > Phyllosphere > Stem > Wood/Secondary xylem... | reverse complement strand
GTCCAACTTTTCAGGCAATCTAATGGCAAGTCATTATAATTTGCATTAAAACTTGTTCATTCTTCCAAGTCGGTCCAAGTCCGACAAGATAATCTGCAAATAGTAAATTAGGAAAACCACTACTACTTAAAAATGAAGTACAAAAATTGGATTTTAGCTTCAAGCAAATACAGGATGTTGTTGGATTGACTTCAATAATAGAAAAGATTGTCAAGCAATCAACACGAGAAACTGAACTGTAGTCCCATGTTAATTTGTGTGCTTGCTCGAACGATGACGATATATTCTTTTATGGGGACCCAATCCACCTTTACATTGTTGCCTGCCTTACCAGACCAGTAACTATGAGGTATGAGGCGTATGACATTTAAGCACAACATAGAACGTGACTACAATTTTATGAGAAAGATAGGTCGAGAGAGTACTATTTCCTGTTCTAAAATTTCACCCTAAAATTTTTGTATCATCCCGGAAAGTTTATTGAGGATAGTTTTCAATATCAAAGACTTAAACTTCAGGAACCTAGTTCTCTTTTATCTGTCTGAAACTTGAGGTACTTGACCCTTGGAATAGGCCTTTTTGAAATCATAACAAGACCAGCAATTATTGAGTTCTACACCACACATCATGCATATCAAAGTTCATAGACTAGTTAAGGACCTCATCCTTCTTTTTCCTTTCTGAGAGTGATTTTAGGGCTTCTTATTAATATAATAAATATTCAAAATTCCATAGCAGTCATAGATGGTGCTCATCTTCTCATAGTACTCCTCCTTTATAATAATAAAATATATTCTGAAATAGTTTTTAGTTTTGAACCCTTGCACAAAAGTCACTGGAAGTACAAGCTATAAATTAGCAATGATATCATAATCCGATTACTTTTCATAACATTTTGGATTTTCATGACCACTCTCATTATCTGCACTAATCCACTTCATTATCCCCCCCACTTCAAGCACTTACAATTACCTTTCTCAAACTATTGCTTTCAACTACAACAGCCAAATGAAATGTCAGTTTAACAGACTTACATTGAAATGAAAAGAGCTCAATTTACCTGCAAATGATAAGTGTATGCAAGACCAGCATAGGTACTCAAGCTTCGAGGTGATAATGTAAGTGCTCTCTCATAATATGAAATTGCTTCATGGTAAATCCTGGCATAGTAGTTTGATATGATTAATGAACAATTATACGCCATGTCATTTATTTATACACATAATAAGAGAATTGTATTTCTATGATGATGGCTGCAACAAGTGGATGAGAAAAACAAGACTCCAACTCGAATATGTACATAAATTCAAACCATAAGTCTCAATGTCAGCCATGCTGCTCATCAAATCAATCATGTAATATTGAGGAGCCTCTAAATGACCACATTACACAAGCATTAATGTATTCAAGAAAATTATTTCCATTGAGGGTTACGAAGGCCCGAGCTGATCTTCCTATAATCTTATCAATGGAATTTGAGCAAGTAGTTGCTATAACATGATACTAGATTCCTATCTGTTGTATTTCACCAAATGCACCAAGAAAGCTCCCAACTTGAACCTTAAAAATACTCACACAAAAGCTTTAGGAAAGGAGAAACAGAAACCAACAAGTCTATAAGAACCTTGCTACGAACTAAAAAGATCACCAAAGGTTTCCAAAAAAAAAAAACTGTAACTAAAAAGCATTCATCAATCTGGGTTTGCTCAGTGAACTAATTGAAATTAACGGTTATGCAAGTTCAAAGCAATTTATTTGTCACAACCAGAAATAGTGTGATTAGAGGGTTAAACTACTGTTCTTTCATTCAGGTTGATAAAGACCTTAGCAAGTGAGTATTGACATACAAATGCAGAACATAATATACTAATCATCGCTACAACAATCTGAAAATATCAAAACATGAAATATAAAAACAATCTTTCAATTTGAGGATATGAGAATATTTCATTTCAAGTTTAAGGAAAATTCTAGATAAAAGCACACCAATCATACATCCTGAAGTACCTAAATATGGCAAGAAGCAACAAAAAAAAGTGAGTATAACTGCCATTCCAACAAATTTTAAAACGTACTTCAACTTTCTGTAGGCATGGGCAAGATTAACAATAGTTGGTTCCCACAATTGACTTAAAGACGGAATGTGCTTCAAAGTCTTCTCAAACCACAACACAGACTTATTGTACCTGAAAGTGTTTGAGAAACAAAATTATGCAGGTCAAATAGCTTGACTGGCATCAAAAAGTATACATCCAATTACTTTTAGTACAGAGCACCATATACAATAGATGTCATACAATGAAAATCATACAACACTTAATAATGAATGCTGTTTGCAAAATTGATTATTTTATGCTTTGAAAAGCCATGAACATTAACAACATAAAAGAGACATGTTAGTAAAATTTCCAAGTCATACTTCCACAGAATGATGAGGAATGAAATATCCTTACTCCTTCATGTTATAAGCAACAACACCAAGTTCATTGTATACAAGTGGATCTGAAGGGCAAATTGCCTTTGCCTGCATGAAAAACTGAAAAACAGATGGCGAATCAGAATGTTGACAAACCATAACAAGAAACAGGATGACAAGTATAAAAGGAAACAGGATTCCTAAAGACAAATGAGTAGAGTGAAATAATATTATGTTCAAAGTCCATCCAACTTATACTCATTTTGCAAGGAAACTACAAATAATTCCCCAAATGGAAAAAGGAAATCATTTGTTTAAACTACAAGCAAGAATTTGAAGTCAATGCAACAAATAATATCCTACCAAGGGTTCAAACTTCAAATCTAGCATTCTTGAACTGAAACATAACAAAACCAAAGCCCCCATTTTCATTTTTATTAAAAACTAAAGCAGAGTTTTCTAAAAGCATCAGGGAAGAATCATGCAGCGCCCGTTAAAACACCAGTGGCTAATTGTGTTATTGAAACTCAATTTTTATCAATTTCCCAAATTCAAACTAAAAATAGCTATTGGCCAATGTTCAGAAGATAAAACATCACCTGCTCAGCAAGCTTATAGCTGTGAGTTCGCATGTACTCCATCCCAATATACAAAGTTGGTAAATGGCACCTGGAATAACAGAATATCAAGATTCAACCTGTAAAAAGACAATTGATAAGTAATAAGAGGTCTTCAACAATGCATAATTTTGGAGCAAAAAAAAACACATTAATTTCAAAACATTATATCAACGAGTAGCTTCTTTGTCAACTTAAACTACCTATGGAGATTTTGCGACGCAGGGCAAATCAACTATTACTTTCTGGTTTAAATTAACAACTCCAAACCTAAAAGAATCTTTAGCTACCAGCCAGTAAGCCAGCCAATCACCCAGAAAATATCAATCACAACAAAGCGATAAAGACCAAACTACCAGGCAACACTATAATGCTCACGTATAAAAATTTCCACCTCAAATTCCTATTATAAAGGCAATACCAACAATTACACTCAGAGAACACAAGGAACAAGAGCAACAAGAAAATACAATACAATTAGGAAAGGGCAGGTTACCGACAAAAAATTCCAGGATTTCATCTAAAAGTTTCACAGTTAAAATGTTAGCCTGTAGCTGAGACTCTGCAAACAATAAGCAAAAGTGGTGCTGCCATGAATCTAAAGTTTTGACTCAATTTGAGCAAGGAAGAGAGAATAAAAAAGTACGGTATAGGAAAACACATTACAGTTAAGGAAAGGGCTGGTTAATGACAAAATCCAGGATTTCATCTAAAAGTTTCATAGTTAAAACGTTAGCCAATAGTTGAGACTTCGCAAACAATAAGAAGTGGGACTGCCACGAATCTTAAGTTCTGGATCAATGTAAGCAAGGAAGAGAGAATAAAAAAGTACGGTAAGGAAAGACATACTTCTATTCTTTCTTAATGAGGCCAAAAAAAATTCTATGAAAGGAAAGAAGATGAAGCTGGAAATATTCCATGGTGAACCTTTACAATTCTTACAAGTAGAAGGAAGTACAAAAAGACAGTGATCCTTTTGAAAAGGTTGCGATAAAGGTACATATGTACCTGCAAGTCTGCAACGATGGGGTTGGGTATGGAGAAAACACGTCGGCCTCCAAACCCGCATGTATTTATAAAATTTGTATATTTAGGATGTTTCCATTTATAGTTATATCAAAAACTTTTCAAAGAACATGAAACACTTTAATTTTCTTATACTGCTTGTAAGCCAATTCTATATATGTTTTCTTTTTCATATTTATTTTAATTTATAAATTAGAGCTTTTTTATTGAAGATATTTAATAATATATGGACCTCCCTTGGAGGCTGGTAGAGAAGCCTCAAATAAAACTCCTAAAGTTAGAGAGGCAGGGAAATTCAACTATGCAGGGAAATACTAAAATATTTTCTTAGAACAAAGGCAGCCTAACAAAAGCACATAACATGCCAAAAACATGCACTCTTCAATTACTACATGGTGAAGAAATATTATATTATTTTCAACTAGAAGAGGTGATGAGGTTCTAGTCCAAATTACCCTGGGAATAAACGAGCAGCAGTGCGGTATGCTGACATTGCTTGATCACCCTCTTCTTGAGCAGCATAAGCATTCCCAAAGCCAATCCAAGCAGGTGCAAAGGTTCCATCTAGACTTGTAGCCTTGCTGTAATGTAAAAAAAGAGATTAAAGAAGAAAATCAAATTTGTTCCATAAGGCCAAAAGAAGCAAAACGCGTACATGGTTTACCGAGCTTTAGGCAACAGTTACCTAAAATAACGCCGTGATTGATCATACTTCTTGATACAGTAGTAGTAGCAGCCAACAGCAAACCATGAGAGAGCCCTAAATGACAAGAAGCCCTAATAAGTAGACATGATACATGATTACATAATATGTAATGGGCACTCCTTGTATTCATGCTTAAGCTGAATTGAAGTCTATGAGAGAGAAACAATCTCCTTTTGTTTTCCTGTTCCTTTTCTCTTCAAAACTTCATAATTAGTAATTCAAAAGCACTTAAGAATGAAATACAGATAAGCATCCAGAAGATATCATTTCTCTACAATTTTGAGCAGGACATAACAAAACATCTAGAGAAATACAAAAGGAGGCCAATACCCAATTATCATCCAACAGAAGTGAGGAACAACAGGAGAATGCACTCACTATTGGACTGTCCTAATGGATGAGAAGCCCAATAACTACAATAGATGAATACTACTCCTTGCACAGTACTTTTTATTGGACTATGCAAGTAATCACTGGCAAATCACATGCATATCCCACATGTTACTTGTGAATGGTATTTCAGGTGTTGTGGACACATGGTTGCCAAGAGTTCTTACTTCCATCTCTTTAACTTTTTTATTTATGTTAGCTAGCTGAGCTGTTATTGGAACACCAAATCATTTGAGATAATAACCATGATCACATTCCATCATGATGACAAGCAAACCATCCTGTTCCTTTAACACATCTAGCGAGCAAAGAAAATAGAAGTAAAAAGGGAAAACAGAGAGCTCAATCAAAGCATAATCCTTAGAACTGAAAGGGAAATAAAGAAGTAGCTTCTGAGAGTAATCCTTCAACTCCAAAGAGCACAAGTCATATGAGCATATCATAAAAGTAAAGGCAGAGAAATAAAACTCACTTTTGAGGATAATCCTTCACTAAGTTTGATGCCATAAGATAAAGCTCATTTGAATTTCCAAGCTCCATAGCAGCAGCTATGTGTACTAAGGTACATTTCAAATGAAAAGGGTCTTTCTCAAGCAGGCTGTGAAAGAGAAGATAAAGCTCAGATGACCTGATGCATCTAAGGTATGATCTCAGATGTATTCTGTTTGAAAAAAGTTTAAAACTCACTCTGAAGTTAGTTCAAAGCATTTCTGATATTCACCACACTGATTGAAGTACTCTGCTTTGCAGCTCAAAAGATCAGTATCATTTTTTAGTGTATGCTTGATAGATGGGCTAGAAGGATTGCTATTGCAGCTTTCTTTTTCAACTTCAATGAATTTGGCTTCTACAACACTCTTTTTGTCATACTGAGACCAGGGGACTAAGGTTAGTTTCAAAGAAGCACAGAGACTAGCTAAAGCAAATAGATTATCTGGAAATGGTTAGTTAGGATTCATATTGACTGGTATATTCTGAACTTGTGTGTGTTTACCTTTTTTATCAAGCATGAGTAGAATGAAGAGAGCCACCCATCTTCTGGACCGAATTGCAAGGAGGACAGCAGCCTTGTTTCTGCAATTCAGTAGCAAATATACAGGGTTAATTTTAATTTCATTTGGTTAATGAAGCAAATGCTGGAATAGTACAGCATAGAGAATTCTCAACAATCAACACATTAACAATAAATACTGCAAATCCGGTAACACTAATTCTCCACAGTTAAATGGCAATGTGCAGCTGAATGTATTTAACAAAAAGAGTTTTGGAGAGCCGTTACCTTCTTCACATGTGAGCATGTGATTTTCAATAAGGCATTCCAAAGCCTGGGGAACAATGAAGATACAACCATCATTCATACTTCCAATCCAAATCAGTAAAAATGATGTGCAAAACTAAAGGAAAACAAGAATATGTCCAAAATACAAAGACTAAAAACTTCAGTTGAATCTATCAAGAAAATTCTTAGATTTTATCAAGCTCTTAATATGGAAATTCACAGTTTTTCATAGAAAGCTATGTTAATGACCATAGCATGCACAATTACAATAAAGCAAAGAAACTCTATTATGCAACTTACAAACAGAAGGAAAAGGTAAAACAGCAGGGTACCTCATAGCATAAAGGATCGGCCTTGATAGCAGCTTTGTACCTTAAATCATCATAAATAAGCAAATCAATCATTATACAAAAAAAAAAAGGTGGCAAAAGAAACAGTAATCTATCTTGATAAAGAAGATCGCTGAGAAAAGCTAACCACTGTCGAGCCAGGGCACGATTTTCCAATGCTTCATAAGCCCTGCCTCTTAGAAAACATGTTGCTGCAGAAATCTGTCCCAAAACAGAGAAAACAACATTTTGCCGAGCAGTATTTTTAGTGATAAGTTAAGATAGCATATTTATCACAATCAACTGATAGAATGCATGCAATGGTCATTGTTACAGAATAATATAAATCATATCCTGGAACCTCACCTAACAGCTTAAGCTTTTGGGTTGAGATGGTTCTTTGACATGGTATCAGAGCCTTGATGACCAAGTGGTCTCGAGTTCGAATCTCACCATCCCCATTTATTTGATAAAAATTAAGCACAAAGATAATGTGAGTTTGTGCAAGTTTCAAGCTTAAAGGGCTTTCATTTGAGGGGGTATATTAGAGAATAATATAAATCATATTATAGAACCTCACCTAACAGCTTAAGCTTTTGGGTTAAGATGATTCTTTGACAATCATCTTTATACATATTCAAGATAGCGTATTTTACATCTTTATCGCAATCAAATGATAGAATGCACCCAAAAAAATAAATATTCACAATTTCACACAAAATTGTAAGAGACAAAGAACAAAACTTTAAATGTTAAAAGAAAATCCAATCCTGCCAATTAAAAATAGCATAACTAACACAACCAAGCAAGAGAAAGAACAACTTCTCATTAAAAAAAAACTCACATTGATCTCGCGATCTTCACTATCCTTATCTAAGTACATAACGTTACAATCTTTAGTATCATATACATCTCCATGCTCATCAACCTTTGCATCACCGAGCATTAACAGACACTGGTCCCACTCTTTCAATTCCTCCTGACCACAATTTAAAAAAAAAATTTTGAGAAAAAAAAAACCTAAGGGTAATAAAACATCAAATTAAAAATTAAAAATCCAAAACCAAAGACTTACGAGGCATTTTGCGGCGAGGTAGCGGAAGCGGAGGTCGCGAAGGACGATTTTGGAGGCGTTGAGGAGGTGGTAGGCACGACGGTAGTGGCGGCCGAGGAAGAGAGCCTGGGCTTGCATGTAGATGTCGGCGGGGTCGTTGGTGAAAGCGGCGACTTTGTCGGCGAAGAAAATGGCGGAGGAGTACAAGTGCTTGCTCACGCAGTCGCGCACTACCCCTCGCAACTTCTCTATTTGCTCTTCTCTCATTTTTTATTTTTGGAGAAAAAGAAAATGCAAGAGAGAGGTAGAAAGATTTTGGGGTAGAACTGAGAAAAAGAAATTAAGGGTTTTTGATTTGTGTTGTCTTAGTTTTGGAAAGAAAGAAAGAGCAAATGAGCGGGAGGTTTTCCCTTTGTTTTTGCTAATCGGCTGTTTAACATTAATGTTCTCGTGGCTCACTGTTCACACGAGAAACCATTCTTTTAGTTGCTTTCTCTCGATTACCCCGCGGACTACTTATTTTTCTTTTAAAAAATGATGTTCAAATATCACAAGCAAATTTTAAATAAACAAAATTTATAATTTGAATTATAAATTTAACCGACTTAAATAAGTTATTTTTATTATAATTAGATTATATAAAAAAAATTAGACAATGACAATAAATAGGCTAAATAAAAAAAATCACAATAACTTGAAAAAAAAATTCAAAAAGAAAAAAATAATTAGCTCAACTATTAACTAATTAATTATAGAAGAACGAAATTGGATAAAAAATAACAAAAAACCTAATCCGAGTTAACCCGAGTTAGCATGATAAACCTATAGCCCGAGTAATATGCATTGAGCCAGGGTTAACTCACGACTTAGGTCATAAGATCAAGATGACTCGATAGAAAATAAAACCACAAGGTCCATTTAAAAAAAACAATGATGAAATCGAAAAAAAAAATATATAAAAAATAATATCAAGTCGTGCTAGATTCTTAAACTCGTGATCTGGTTTATAAGATTAGAAGCCTCGTATTTGGAAAAACCATGAAACTTAATTATCAACCAATCAAATATTGAATGATGAATTTGAAAAAAAAATCAATTATATAAAAGGATCCAAAACCAAAAATTAAAATTAAAATAATAAGGATCAAAATTGAAATAAAAAATAAATTAGAGGATAGCTATAGAGTTTTGATTGAATGGTGAAATTAAAAATAAAAATCATTTTAACAAAATGACCAAAAAAGCAATCAAATAATGAGAACCAAACTATAAAAAATAATGTATAACAAATTGGGATTGAATGATAAAATTGAAAACAAATCAAGATTTTACAAAAGGATCAAGAACAAAAATTAAAAATCAAAAGAATAAAGACCAAAGTTAAAATATCAATAAATAAAAGAACAATTCTAAAATTTTGAATGGTCAGCGTGAATTTCACGAGAATGAGAGAAAAAAGAAGGACAAGGGAAATAAAGGTCACCAATGATAAACCATCATGTTGTTGTTGCCGTAGGCCACCCCATGAAAAAGATGACCTCGTGAAGATCCCCATGTTACGATGGAGGGAGATTTTTGGTCGTCGGGAGATGCTTCATGCACCATAGAATGTAATAGGCGCTTTCCACACACGGGCCCATTTGCGTTGCACGCATCAACCACCTTTTATTTTAAATAAGATTTTATGTTTATTAAAATATCAAACTATCCGGCTCAACTTGATAATAACAAAAAAAAATTCAGATGAAAAAGTCCCTAGAAACAAGTTTTAAAAATATTTTTATGAAGGATAAATTAGTCATTTTACCATATTTAAAAAAGTAGATAGACAAAGAGGCCAATAGTTGCTAGTTTTTTTAATTCCAAGGATTTTTGCAATTCTGTCATTATAACTTATTTTAATTTGATTTCATCATTTGAAATATGTTTCCATGTTTTCATGCATTTAAATATGTTTTCGTCTATTTTCTCTCCCTTAACTCAAATGTCTAACTCATATGATTTTTAATATTTTGGTGTTAAATTTACGATTAATTTTATAAAATTGAGTTTTAGCTTCATAAAAAACAAATTAAAAGATCAGGGGGCTAAATTTGATATAAAAAAATAATCAAAGGACTTCCATGAAAGGTGTCAAAGTTTCATTTGATCCCTCGAGTTTTGATTTTCTTATTGTTCATCCCTCTAATTATAGGTTATTGCATTTTAGTCCTAAACTTTGTTTTTTTTAATAATTTAAGTTCTTGTAATGTGAATACATTATAACTACTAATAACTTTTGATTTTGATGTTCATGGACTTATCTTTAAGAGATGAACTAAATAGAGTTAGTTTTCACCTTCAATGATGTTAGGAAAAGTAGATTAAGCCTTGGAAAAAAAATTAAAATTTAATTTGATTTTGAGTTTTAAGCTAATTGAATCATGTTTTGTTGTTGTAAATGGAGTTTCACAGGTACATAGTTTTTTTAATGTTTTGGGGTGGAAAAAATGGTTGAAATCTAGGTTCCTGAGATTCAAAGATTTGGATCTTGGTTTTTCAATCATGAAGACAAGTTCGGTAATTGAAAATGTTTGTGATTAGTACTTAAAAGTGTATTTTTATCAAGGTTTTATATCATTATTTTGCGCTTGAAGTATCAATAACTCCTTAACTAAAGCATGTTTTATAATAACAAGTCTGATACTATAAGATACCTTTAATTTATGGTAAATATTTATCTTAAATTCAGGCCTATCACATAAATCAAAGGATTGATTGATGAGTTTAACTACTAAAATTGAGAAAACAAAGAGAGAGGTAAGTTTAGAAAAGAGATGTTCAAACTGGAATACTCTTCGGTTATTGGATCATACCTGGAGCTGTAGAACTTGGATTTAGGTCTGTTCTATATGGATGAAAAGCTAAAACATAGGCCTAAAACTTTCATGAAGAGTCCAAGATTCAAAAAGGTCGTTTTCAAGTTCAAATTGTAGCAACAATGGAGAAGTCGGAATCTGTCCTATAGCCCAGACATTGTTCAGTGTTCAGCCCATATCTGGAACACTATTCGGTTATTGGATCATACATGGAGCTGTAGAACTTGGATTTAGGTCTGGTCTATATGGATGGAAAGCTAAAACATAGACCTAAAACTTTCATAAAGAGTCCAAGATTCAAAAATGATGTTTTCAAGTTCAAATTGTAGCAACAATGAAGAAGTCAGAATCTGTCCTACAGCCCAGACATTGTTCAATGTTTAGCTCATATCTCGAGTTTTAGAAGTCCAAATACACCGATTCATTTTTTAATAGAAAGCTAAGACAATTTTCTAGAACTTTCATGAAGACCATCTGTTCAAATTCTGATGTTAGCAATGATGTTTTGTTCAGACAAGATGATAAGGATTGTCACCAAGTCAAGATGTGGCCACCTACTCAACAATTAGTCATCAAATCAATAGTTCCGAATTTTGGTCTATAAAAGGAGGCATTTGCCATGCATTTAGGCATCTTGGTTTTCAGATCAAGATCATGTTCTTACTCTTTCTCTTTATATTTTTGTAATGCTTAGTTTTGTTTATATTAATATCTTGTTTATGCTTTTCATTTCATTTTCTTTACTTAGTTAACTTATATCTTATTTATGTTCTTATCTTGTTTATTCATGTTTCTCTCTTTCATTATGTTTAGCTAAGTTTATTATGTCAAGGTGAAAAGGTTACACTAATGTTGTAAGAATAAGTATAGTATAAACTCAACATGGACTTTAATGTTTGATACTAACATGTTTTGTATTTGTTATATTGTTCACTTTTAATACTTTGCTTGTTAAATGGTTAATCTAGATTTATGTTGTATAACCCTTTGTACAACAAATACTTGGCACTTTCATAGCCTAACCATATGGTATAACCGACACCTATGCTATGAAAGGAACTTGATTTGTTGTTAACATAAGTTATTATCATGAGTACCTAACAACATTTACAAATATTAACATTATTCAAATAAGATAACTAATGTAATCATGTTAACAATTTATAATCCGATTGGAACCTCCTTTGTGTGTGGTTTCCAATTGAGTAATAAAAAGAGTTTACACATACTTGTTTGAAATAAAATTAGTGGATCCTCTAACCTTGACAATTATTTTATCATTGTTTAATTCTTATATCAATATCACATCTCAAAGCTCTCTTCAACTCCTTTTCTGTTATTGTTTATTTCTTTATTTGTAGTTTATACAGTTAACCTCCCAATGGTTCGACCTCGGTCTTGCTAGGTTATTTATTACTTCGACACTCCTATATTTGGGAGAAGACATCAAATCTTTTGATCGTGTTTGTCGCACCCGACATCGCGGCGACCTTAAAAAATTTACAAGGAAAGAACATATTTATGGCATCTGGTTCTTTTAGAGTAAAATGTCTTGTTTAAGGAGTCGCCAGCTAGTATTATGGTCACTAGGAACCCTAATTGGTCAACAGAGATCCTATGGTTCGGGACTAGTTACGCAAAAGGAAAGATATTATCACCCCTTAAACGTTCTATCTGAGACAAACTGCATTGCTGATTTTGTCTTAAATTGTTAAACGTTTATTAGTTTATGCTATGATAATTTGCTTATAATATTCCTGACTCTGGCGCCAGTGAATATTTAACTACAGATAATTTCAACTCTGGTGTTGGTAAATATTACGTAGCTATAAAATAAATTTAGATCAATATTTTTTTATTCCCGACTCTAACACTAGTGAATAAAAAAATAAAATAAATTTTATTTTTCATGCATGCACATATTTTTTTTTTGTATATTTTTTTGGGTTGGGCCCAGCTTAGCCCACATGTGCTGGGTTGGACCCAACCAACACGCCCCGGTCACTCGCCCAAGCCAGTGACTCGGCTGGGCTGCAGGTTCGCGTGGTTCAAACCATGCGTGCGTTACACAGGACGAAGGTAATTAAATTACCTTCACCCCGTTCTCTTCTCTATAGAATCAAATGTGCAGAAACAAAGATAAAAGGAAAGCCTTACCTGGCGATTCGAAGGCGCAGGTAACAACAATAGTTCGAGCACTCCTGGAGAATTCTCCCTTCCTCCTCCTCTCAGTCTCTTCTCCTCTGTTCTTGTGTTTCTGTTTGTTGGGTTTTTTTACTTACTCTCTACTCTCCTTTGCTTTCCTCTTCTGTTCGTATGTTATGCTTGAATTCTGTGACTAAACCAAAGATGGGTTTAGCTCTCTCTTTACTTCCTTTTGTTCACTCTGCTCCTGGGTTTTTTTGTTCTCTGTGTCTTTTTTGCTCTGGTTTTCGGGTCTTTCTTAGTCCAATTCCCCCTGTTTATTTTTCTTCGTCTTTGTCCTCGCGGTTCCCCTTCTGTTTTCTTCTTCCCCTCCTCTGTTTTTCTCTCTATCTCCCTCTTGGTTTTTTTTTCTCTGTCTCCCTCCTGGTTTTTTTTCGCCCCTTTTTCCTCCATTGTTTCTCTGTTTTATAGAGTCCGATCGGTGGTAACGGACGGCATGCAAAGGGACGACAACATTAAAACGTCTATAATTAAGGTGAGCGGATGATTACTGCAGAAAACGATCTCTGGTTAAAGAAGAAGAAGATGAACAACATTCTTTCAAACGATGCTGTTTTGGGATATGAGGTGGCCATTTGTGTTTTGACCTGTGAAGTTTCGAAAGTTTTGTAATTAAGCCCCTGGTTTAAACTGTAATTGGCCCCAGTAGTTCCATGCCTTTTACAAAACTGTCTTTAGACTCTAATTTGTTGCAATATTGCCCCCAATTAACCCCAAACTTTGATATTTTTTTAATTAAGTCCCTGATTTCATTAATTTAATTAATTCCAAGCTTAATTAACTCTCAAAACTTATCAATTCTTCAATTAAACCCTTAATTTGATTAATTAAATTAATTCCAAACTCAATTAACTCTCAAAACTTATCAATTTTCCAATTAATTTCTTAATTTGATTAATTAAATTAATTTCAAACTCTATTAAGTCTCAAAACTTCCAATCATGTTACCCTTAACCCAAAATTTAATTTATTCTTTATTTTTTAATTTGTTTTTCATCATTATTTTTTAATTTTTTTTATTATCATCTTTTAATAAATAAAATAATATTAATAATAATAATAAAATAAAATAGTTAAAAATTAGATTATAACAGTGTCAATTTGCGAGTGGATGACACATTGTTTGCAATCTATAAAAAAAAAATTGGCTTGGCTCTGAAGCTTAGGTACAAATAGGCCATCATTTTAGTCTTATTATACCTCTTTTTTTAAAAAAAATTTATATCTTAAAAAATACTATTTAGATAATTAATTATAATGATATTTAATTTTTTTTTTAATTATTCCATGATTTTTAACTAGTATTTTAGATTTTTATTGTAATTTTTTATTATAATATTTGCTTTTTTATGATTATATATGAAATTAATGTGCACAAGTTAAAAAATTGGCATAAATAATCAATGAGAAAAGAATATATATTTTTATTATTTTTACTATTATCAATTTTTATATAATTTTCTTCCGTTAATTATTCTTTTATTTTCTTATATAGTCACATGAAAATAATTAAAATATTATATATATATATATATTTATTTTTATAGTGACTTGTCATGATAAGCTTTCTTTCTTTTTTTTCAATCGTGTTTTTGATAAAAAAAATGTTTCTCCCAAACTAAAAACAAAGTAATGAATAAAAAGAATGAAGTTTTGGCTACCGAAATGCATTTTGTTCTCATTTTATTTAATAAATCATTTGAGTTTTTACATATATTTATTTTAATTACTTTAAGGTGTTTTTCAAATAATCAAGCTATTAATAAAAAAATTATTTTTCTATCAAAATAATAAATAAATAAAAATTTGATAAGAAAAATACATTTTTTTCTCGTAATTTAAATCATTAAAGTTTTTAGGAATAATTATTTTAACTATCATAAAAAAATGTTAAAGAATTTATTGATATCAAATTTTAAATGGATGACTTATATTTGAATAATACATTTACAAGAATGAAATTCATATACGACTATATAATTAGCATCTAAGATAAATAAAAGAAAGTGAATAAAATGAGAATAAAAATCAAAGCAATATATTTGCACTTGCATCTATTATTTGCTTCGCAACAAAAATGAACTTCATATTTTAATTTTTAATTTTTGTTAACAACTTTTTTTAATGATTAAAAAACTTACTTTTATAAGAATTCAACTTTTTATTGTAATATTATCAATTAATTTATAATTTTTTTA
>Ga0325405_1004022_pt1 | contig 15103 bp, 4 predicted proteins | sample PopdelMetagenome_21_FD_205663 | JGI IMG/M metagenome (GOLD analysis project Ga0325405, IMG submission 205663) | Populus deltoides microbial communities from Bellville, Georgia, United States - Xylem-Control-R2 | ecosystem: Host-associated > Plants > Phyllosphere > Stem > Wood/Secondary xylem... | reverse complement strand
CTTTTTACTTTTTATTATTTCTTTTAGATCCAATGCTTGTTGTGAAAATTAATTGGAAATTTAAGGAGTATTTGTTTTGCACAAAAAGATTTACATGAAAATGTTTTCCTAATTTTCTTGTTTTTAATTCCCATAAAACTAGAGAGATAAAGAGAGCTCTTTTTATATAAAAAAAATATTTTTTTTTTAACTTTTTCAAGGAATATTAACTTCCTATTAATTAATTAGCTTTAACTACTCATTTTCCATTTATCTCATGATACTGGAAATTAAACACATCCATGACTCCTTCGCCTTCAAATTAACTTGGAAATTCATGGGCAGTGTACGTAACCCTAAACTTAGAAAACCTCTCCCCGGCCCTTTCATAAAGGTGAAGAACGCCTAAACTGAGTTAAGCATAATTTTATTGCCCACCTTTCATTCAAAATCACAAGCACCTGCTCTCCTCTAGCTCATACGTACCTGGACAGATGGGTTTGGGTTTATTAGATTTATCACTTGCCCTCCTCAACATTTAGAATTTCAAGATTTCGAATATAATAGAATAAGATTTTAATAGTGTAAATATATTTTAAAATATTATGACTTTTTTTAATCCAGAAACACAAATATGTTATTTAATTAATTACAATGCTAGTAGAATTTTAAATCAATTTTTAAAATAATAAAAGAATATGTTAATGATACAATTTTAATATATTGGATCGATAAACAATAAAAAACTTATTAGTGCTAATTAAATATTGAAATGAAAAACTAATCTTCCTCCTTAAAACAAAAGATAGTTGAATATACAAATATTTAACCCCAACTTTTTTCCTTCCTTGTGTGTTTTTATTTTTTATTTTAGAGATTGTTTTTTCTTACCAGCAAATGATTTTTATTTTTATAAATACATCATGAAAAAAAAATTCTATTTATATCAAATAAATATATAAAAATAATCTCTTTGAAATATTTTTAAAATAAAAATAATTAAAAAGTGGCTATTAAAAGGCGCTGGATTATGCATTGTTGATCCAGGATTATGCATGCCACTGGGCAACTGAAACTATATATATACAGTCAAACAAGGCCCTGGATTGAACTATAATAAAAAGGTATCGTCTCTTTTTCTTGGGCGGCCGATAAATCCATGAAATATTCAACTATATATAGAAAGTCCCACGAATTCTAAACTTGCAAGAAAGGATTAAAAGACTCCTCCAATTCCGTTGATGCTTTACAAACATGGCAGATGGTTTTTTCTTCTTCTTTTTCATTACTTGTTCCTTTGTGCTAGGTTTCCTTTCTATATGCAAGAGAAAGTTTGACCTAATTTCGTATCACAAGAATAGTGTTTTGCGTGCGTAAGAAAGAAGGAATGGCAGCCCATAACGGTCTTTCTCTTCTCTTTATTGCCAGTGCATACAAGGGCGGGTGGTAACGGCCAATATCTTGAGATTTCTGAAACCCAAGCCATTGTCACTTCCCATGCTGAACATGTATCGCCTATATATATTAAGCTTTCATGTGACCTCGAGCACTTCATGAAAAGAAAGAGAGAGATCGACGGCATGGCAACGCCTAAGGAAGATGAAAGAAGGCTTTATCAATGTGCAAGAAAGTATGAAAAAATTGTAAAACAGGTAAGTTGATGTCCGTTACCAAATGTTCTATAGTTTTTATTATATTGCCCCACTAGTAATTAAGAATATTATTCTTCTTTTTTGCTGTACACCTAACCCTTTTTAACCCCTAACATCAACTCTATTATTATTATTATTATTATTATTATTATTCTACACATCGAGAGAGGGAACGGGCCTTGAATCACACACACACAAAAAAAAAAAAAAAAGGTGGCATTCCCCCTACCTAAGTCCCACCCTACCTGTACCAGGAGGTGAAACCGATCGAGACCTCCAAGTAGAAAGCTCGAGGAGCAAGTTTGAATTCCTCCCTGAACTACCAAGCTATCAAAATTATATAAATTTCCATTTTTTTCCTCGTTTCATATGTATTGCAGCATAGCACAGAAGCACAATATGGAGTACTGTTTTAAAAACTAAGAGATTAATTAGTAATCTTTTACTCTCTGGTGAAATGAAAATTGATTTGAGTTGATATTTTTTTTATTTCTCGGTTTGATGAGCTGAGTGAGATGATGAACACCAGAACCAGACTGCAAAAGCGACGACGAGTATCCTCAGTAAGATTCTTTTTATTAACATTAGTCGGAATCTATTTTACGTGTATATATCATCATTATATTATAGTTTTTGATGAGGATAAACATTAGCGAAACGTGAGAAGAAAAGAAAATTTTGAACTCAAAATATTCTTAGGAGGCAGAGGGATGCATGTGAGCATGATGAACCTGAGCATTGGAACTCTAAGGACCTCAAAATCTCAAAGTAATTAGTGTGTTACAATTGAGCTTCTCTTCAAGTTAATCTTATGAAGTAAAGGAGTATATGAATGATCAGTACTAGCTGATATGATTGTCTAATACTCTAATCTCAGATCTCCATAGTTCTGATACGCGCATCTTATGTACATGCTCTTGCATGTCAAGCACAAAAATATTAAGAATGGAACCGATGTCTCAGCCTCCATTGTTAATGCTGCGTAGCCGACATTTCTCTTCTAAGCAAAATTAATAGGCTAATATGAAAGACTGGCCAAGATCAAATGAGAGAATAGCTTGCATTCAAACGTAATTCTTGGCCAGCTAATTATAGCTTCCCAGTATATAGTTGTATTATTTTCATAGAGTTCTAGGAGTAGCAGCAATGGCATCACTACTTGTCCACCATCCTCAAGTACTCAACCTGACGACAATGAAGTCTTTGTGTGCAGACTATAACAAAATTTCTCAACGAAATGCGGGCAAACCCTTCAACAGACACTGATGGCTCTGCAAGTACAAGAGAAAGAGATCCAGAATAGTTTCGTTTCATATAGGAATAACTCATGTCGTTTTCAACAGTCTAGGAAAAGATGCCATACAGATAGTTTCTACTAGATTGCCTGAAGGGAAGTGACAGGGATAATGGAAATGAATGACAGTGCTATATGCCTACGTTAGCATGTCTATATGTAACTATATATGTTCAAGTTTTAAGAGAAAGAAAGAGAATTTCTTTCTACAAACTTTTCAAAGGGAATTGTTCGGTATAAGAAAGTTCTTTTTAATTTCTTTGTATCTTCAGTCCTCTAAATAAAACAAAGTATAAATATGACAGTATGAAAAAATTGTTTGCAGAAGAATGATTTATACTCACAACTGACCAGGACACCTCATTAATCAACAGCTTTCCTCGCCATTTTTTGCTGTAGAGTTGTGCCTTCTCTCATCGAAAAGTTCTGTTTCATGGAGAAGAGAGGAGGAAAAGAACAGAAAATCTTCATCAAATAAAAAAGAAAAGGAAAAGGAACAGCAGAAATGGAAGCATTTTTCTTCTTCTGCCATATCTTTCTCCAAGAAAAGAATGGACTTCTGTTGATCTGTCAAATAATTTTCTGATCAGTTGTTCTATCAATTAATTGTTTCAACCTTTCAAGGAGGACAAACTACACAATACGAACTTAATATCAGAGAGAAGACAACTAGCAACGCAGATGGAATACCAAGATTTCAAATCCTTAAAAAAGATAATATGTCCCGATCGATTAATTAGTACCACACAAGAAAAAGAATAGGAAGAGAAAAGGGAGAATTGCAGCAATTAAAAGGTTTTGGAAAAATAATGAAAGCTGTAAATAAAGTTGTAAAGAAAAGCAAGTAAATAAAGATAAATTAAAGAACTGAAATTGCATATGTGAAGCTGGTTATTTTTCTCATTAATTGGATGACATATTTATTATAATAATATAATATTAAAGTTTGAGTTTCCCATAAATATCTAATTCTAATCCTATACAAATTATTTTTATTAGATAAAGAATTTATACATTAAATCTTAATATAATCCAAACTGCTATGTATATTTATATTGATAACCATGTGAATCCTAACTAATCTACAACACTAATAATTAATTTCTCATATATTGAGGACTTTCATTTTTAAATAGAATTGAGCCTTTTAGTTGACTATGTGGAATTTTATTTTTGTGGTTGATTGCTTTCTTTAGCTGATCATGACTCTTAAACGACTGATTAATCATCACTTCTTGTCGATCAAGCAAGTATTTCCTCAGGTCGCTTAGACTAATAAGGAATGTTTTGAGATCTGTACAGTAGGTTTTAAGTTCGAGTCAGGACGTGTATTTTTTATAAGAGCTTGAGATAATCGGGATTTTACTCCCTCACCTATGCCCACAAAATACGCTTTCCGGAAGGATGAGGTTTCCTCGAATCTAAAAAAAAATATTTTACAAAAATATTGACCATACTTTTAAATATTTAGCATGTCAATGAATTAATTTATTTTAAATGAAGCGTGTTTAGGTTTTTGGACATGATATTTGAAATTATGCAAACTTTAATGTTAGGTTGTTATTCTTGTATTAATTCTTTAATTAATATATATTTTATCAACTTCTCTATATAATCCTCAATCCTTTAAGAATAAATTAATTAAGAATAATACATTTTATTTGTTTTAAGTGTTATGAAAAAAAATTCCCGTTTAATAAGATTACAAAAATTTCTTCTTCAATAAGATTATTATATGAATATCAATATATAAAGTATATCCATCTCAACTTGGCCTGACATTGTTATCACAAATCATACCAACTGATTGAGATTTATTACCATGAATTTTGTACTATTTTGCTCATCATTATACCTCCCTTTCATATTAACAATAGCTAATTGATTGAGAATCCTCACAAGGAAGATGTCACAATGATCAATGCCATTTTATATCATAATTCATGTTGAGTCAAATCATTATCCTATGTATTATTTCCTTTCAGTAAAAAAAAAACATAAAGACTTTTTATAAAGTTTTTGATCACAACATGTTATTGTGTTAATTATAATATCGATCTTTTTATCCATCATCACTTGTCTGTTTAGTTATTGCATTATTATAAACTAGGTTTTGGTTAGCCGACCTTATTAATACCTTCTTTCAAGTTTTTAAGAGATATTGGTGATTGTTAGTCAATTCATCATCCTTATCACTAAATTCTTATTCTAAGTTTGAATGACTTCTATTATAGATAATGTTTATGTCTTTCCTTGTCAAAAGCTTTTTAGGCCTAAAAAGCACATTTCATCGTGTGCCAATTTGTTTTGTTTTTACTCCTAAGTTTTCTCTTTTAGGTAGAACCAAAAGACAAGTGGGGCACATATATACTTCATAGAAAAATATTAGAAAAATATTTATCTATCTCTTTTATGCTAATTCATCGATTTCACCACAATCAATAAACCTCTTACATGTAACAATGTTAGTAACCAACTCTATCCTTTATAATAATCGATCATACCTGGTCTATTATATTCATTTTTTTAACCAAGAAATGTTTCTCATTCATGAGTATATATTCACTATAGTTGTTACATTAGAAAAATGGCATGAATGTCCTTTATTTTTATAAATCATTTTGAAAAAGTCTAATTGTCCTAGTAAGCATGCTAATATTTTAATCTATCAGATAATCCTCTAATCGGTTATGCTATTAATTAATTTTTTTCTATCTTTCAAGGAGGAGAAACAACACAATAAAAACTTAATTATGAAATAAAGCAATTAGCAACCTCGCAAATTCAAGTGAAATATAAAATACCAAGATTTTGAATATTTAGAAAAGGTAGTTTATCTCAATTAATACCACATAAGAAAAAGAAGATCGAGAGAAAAAGATAGAGGAAGATGAACTATAGGAATTCAAAAATATTGAAAAAATAAAGAAAATGGAAAAGAAAGCATGAAAAACTAAAAGAAAAAAAATTTGTATAAAAATTACGTATGTAGGGTTAGACATCTTTAACTATAATTAGATGGTCTATTTATAATGGTAAAATACTTGATTTTCATGTAAACATTCAATTTTAATACTACAAATTATATCTAATAGTGAAGTGATTATATAATAATTCTTATATACAAGTTTAATTATCTTATTAATAACCATATGAATCCTAACTAATTTATAATTATGATGAGTTTAATATATTGTGGACTCATGTTCTAAGTATGAATAAACCTTTTGGTTACTTGCAGGCACTTAAACTACTATGTTTGATTGCTTCTCTTTAATCAAAGATGGATTTTGATCGTCTAATTAACTGCTTCTTTAAACCTTGTAATTGATTAAAACTATTCAAACATGATTGATTCCATTACACTAGATTGATCCTAGCTTCATTCTCTTGTTTTATTATGACCAATCATTATTTTTATTTTGATGACATGTGAGGATATTTATTTTTAATGTAAAAAATGCTTCTTGTATTTATTTATTCTTAAATAAATGAAGGAAGATGCTTTGTCAATTAATATTGAAATTGATTGAACAATCAACCATATATGATGTTATTAATGAACATTGATATCCAAAAACATTGATTGTGTCTAACATATCAACCAATGAACTATTTTAACTAAAGCATGTAGCTTTTCTTGAATAACTTTTTGCAACATAGACTTCTGAACTTCTTGATTGTTTGTATTCAATAAACAACTTATTTATTTTATTTTATTAAAATCAACAATAAAAACTTTAAGTTATATATTAGTAATAGTATTAATATCACACTTAAAATACAAGCAATATAGATACGAAGCCAATCTTTTAGTTTCTTTATCAACCTTATCTTTCATTGCATCCCCTATATAAAAATCAATTTAATCTTGTCTTTACAACTTAGTGCATTTTTTACCATTGAGACTATACAATTTTGTGCATCATTACATTCAGGTTGGATATCAACAATATCTAATTATCAAACATGGATGATACCATAATGATTGAAAATCATTTTGTATTCTGATCTTGTTGAACTAAGTTATTGGCTTTTGTATTATTTTTCACATACTAAAAATAATTAAACTAAAAAACCTTTTTGACAATGTTTGTAGCCATTATATAATTGATATTTGACCTGATATTTTTTATTACTCAAATACCTTTATATAGTTTATGTTATACCCAATATATGTCTATTTGTTACCATTGAATAACACGTGTGGTTAAGATTAAAGCATAACTCCCTATATAAGATAACTTAGTGATCTCAAGTTTAAAAATCACGTACACAACTATCACAAGAACCTTTCCATAGACATAAATGATCTTTCTGTATGAAATTCTTTTGCGGGTCAGTTCAGTGTATATATTATCTGACAAGCACCTACATATTAGTTTCATGTATCTCTTATACTTTATACTTTAGTTTAGGAGAGCAATTGTTTCCTTTCATAAAAGAATGAATATAATATATATCAATCTCAACAACTCTAATTAATGTTCAGTCATAATATAACATTGATCAAGAATATTTAGAAACAATACTTTGATGCAATAAAAATCTCATAATTATATTTTTATAATTTTCTATGCAAAACATTTTTATTCCACTAACTTTATTTTTACTCTAGATTCATTAATCAAATATAATTAAATATTAAAGATAAAAAAACCTTTATTAATAATAAATATATTTTATATAAATAAAACTAATACTACATGTAATTAACCAATTGACTATAAGGCATATTCTCTATCCATAAATCCCTTATTCAAGAAGTAAAGTCCAAAGAAAGGGGAGAGGAGAGCAAAAGGAAATTTATTATGAATAGTACAACAGCATTATAATTCATCCAACATTCTCTTAACTAAAAAGCAGATACCTTGTATGTAATGTACATAGCTATGGGTAAGAGACTGAATCGCATTCAAAAACCATTTCCCTTTGTTGGACTCGTCAGAAACTGCAATCTCACAGCATTTGAGATCTTCTGTAAACAAGTAAATTATAGGCACTTAGATACACGTAAGGGCAAGTTAGAATTCTGTTCAAGTCACCGATCTATTTTGAGCGACACTTTAACTTGGTAGCCTCCAGCTTGTTTTTCAAGACTTCCATCCTTCCAACTAGGGCCATGTTTTCCTGGTATTGTGAGAAAGTGTCAGAAAAAAACACACAAATTCAAACTGCAAATAGATTCCAAATTATAACGAAAATAATAGAATTCCAGGTCCTCCTTGATCATTAGGGTCCAGACTCCAGAAAAAGATTATAAATATGAACAAGGTGGTTTTTTTTGTTACGGTAAAGATCCTACTCAAGCAACATTATCAATTCTGGAAGTTTTCAGTAGTAGACAAAAGGCATTAGCACAGTTTCACTTGATGATGAATTTTCATTTGAGAAACAAACTATGTTTGGCAAAAAACATGACCAAGCTACTTGATTCTAGAGTTCCTTTATTGTTGACAGAAAAATTCCAGAAAATGTATCAAATAGATCTCAACCATAAAAATTGGTATCAGAAGGAAGAAACAAAAGAACTTGTTACAGTAAGCAATTAGATGTTTGATGTTGGAGAGTCACCTTTTGTAGCATTACCAATTGCTGGTTAATGGTGGCAGCATCCTCCACTTTCTGCTTTATCTGTGCCACAAGATACAAGAAAAATTTAGTAAGATGCAACAGGCTGAGATTTTAGGTCCTATATACTTTTAAGAGATTGACAAACGGAAATCACAATCCCATTTGAAATATCACCTCCAGTTTGTCCTTTTACCATTTTACCTCTATATTTTGTTCTTTTTTCCTTTATAGTTTTCATTTCGACATTTATTTCTAAAAAACAATCATCAGTACCAATAGCTATCCCTGACAGATGGCTGTCAATTGCAATCAGTGGAGTTCATTGCCAACTAATTGGTGGTGGTTGACAGTGACTGCTAATTGCAAGTGATTGGCAGAGGTCATGCAACCAACAGTTGTCAATTGGTGATTGCAGATCATCACTGACCGGCACTCACCAGTGGTAATGGTAATCAAGAGAACAGGGTAATAGATAATAAGTTATGCCAATAATATGTGAAATTAGGGAAAGAAACAAACTTGTGAAAATATTTGAAAACCATTTCTACTGGTTTCCAAAATTGTGGTAACTGTTTACTGGTTTTCATTTTTTAGTGGGACAATACAAATAGATAAGTTTTCACAGTTTGTTCACAGATATTTCAACACAAAAACTGAAAACCAAAAGCAAACATGGTATCAAACAACAAAAAAGCTTCCAAGTTCCCAACATGAATATTATTGCTCCAAACCCACCAGCATTATAAGATATCATTGATATCATATGAAAAGAAATGTGCAAGTTTTGACTATTCCATGAGCTAAAAATTGAGGTGCCTATCCACATGATGGTTCAGAAAGCACATTTTCTCTTACACATGCACACCACATACATAGAAATTTCAAAACCGCCCATTTGCCAGCAGAAATATTAATAACATCCAAAGATAATGGAACATTTCCCTCAGAATTATTCTTAAGTTAAGCTCCAATATTTGCAAAAAGCACAAGAATAATTCAATAATTATTCTGGCTAAATCATCTGGTTAGAAAAACGCAATGTCTACATTGATTATTATGTTCACCCAAATATAGTATTCAAACCCAGATGTACAGGTGTTACACAAACGACCTTCCAAGAGCAGCAAAATTAATGCCCAGAACAACCAATGTAATAACATTTTCACAGCAGTTTCACTACATGATTTCATTTTTATAATTTGATATTCATGTAAGGTAACTCTTTCAATCTCATGGAAACTATACATATAAAGTTTTTAATTGCTTTGTGTATATATTAGCACTGCCATATAACATACTTCCGTTCAAATCACATTGGACTCCTTATTCTTCATACGTAATATTATCAACTTTGATTTCCACTTGAAAATCCAGGGCATTGCAAAAGTAGTAACTAGAAGACACAACAATGCTCATGGCGCTTGCCAACTTAAAACATAGACCTTTTGACATCAGAAAACCCAATGGAAGGCTCAGTTCAAAAATCAATAATTGACTAAATTCAAGGCAAGAATGATGAATATGAGTCTGGTTAAAGTCACTGAACCAAAAGGATTCCAACTATAAGCAAATTCAATAATCAGAAAACATAATTAACTTATTACTAGCTCCAAAATGCATTTACAAGATTCATTCAAATAGGAAGTTTCTGTTTTTTTTTTTTTCCTTCCCAAAGTCAAAGGCAGGAAGATGGTGAGTATCAGTACGAAAGGACTTATGGACTTGGATTATTTGAGTAGAGTCGTAAAGATAAAAAAAAGACAGACCCCTTATAACAGTAAAATTGATATTCCCAACTAAGCAAAGTTAAAAACTTAAAATGTGCAATGCCACCAAGAATAACAAACAGATCAGGAGAAATAGAAGTAAGCACACCTCTACCAGTTGCTTATCACACTTTGCAGCTCTCTCCACCTCCTCATCATATTTCATCCTCCACTCAGCAGATTCATCTAATGCTTCCCTGTTGGCAAGATCGAACTGTCTTCTACAAAATTCCAAAGCACAGAAACACCGCGGAGCTAAGAAGTAGGATGAAGGTAAAACAATTGCATTTGCGCCTCAATTACTAAAATGGACAACACCAGTTATAAGAATTACGGCAATCAACATTATAAAACAGATAAAATATGGAAAGTATTTTATTGCTGTACTGGGAACAAAAAATATACAAAGTTAATCAGCTTGCTTTCAGAATCAATGACAGCTTTGATTTTTACTAGAAAAGAAGCAAACATTGTAAAAATAGCATATAAGCTGGTGAGCCAACCCAAAGCCCTTTTCATTTTAAGGACAGAATTCAGATGTAATGCAAATTGGTTCATTATTTAAATCCAGTTGTGCATAACTAATTAGGGTCTGCGATGGAATGTGGACTAACAGAATCATAATTAGTAGTAACAGCCAACAGGCTAGTGTAACTCTACATGCATAATCATACAATCAATCCACTTAAGTGACTGTCTAATTCAAGCATAATCACGTTAATAGGAGTGAAATTTGTAAAGCCAACAGAAAAGCTCTTTGCGAATCAAGAAATAAATAAATAAAAGGTAAAAATTGAGGGCATTTTTTAGCTCCAGACTTGTGTAATATAACATCATTGAATTCTCAAAAACATTGTACATTTTACGAAATGGAAGAAAACCCACTAATTCTCTTACCAAAATCATACCTACCAACAATAAAAGCAAGTATTTTGGTGATTAGATCAAAAGAAAGAAAGAAACCTTATCAATTCGGTGTCATCAGAGGAGATAGCATAGTCAATTGTCCAAAGCCTGAAATAGACTGCAAATCCCAAAAGCATTGCCACCATTAGACCCACCAGTATCTTCTTCCTTTCACCTCTCATTTCTGTCACTACTCAGTACAAAGTTTACGAAAGGAGCAGGGGTGGGGTTTTTTTTGCATTTTTCTGTAAATTGCTTCTCTCACTGTTACCAACGGCAATTGCAAAACACCGCAAACGTTGCCTTCTTCCCTTGCCAACGTGGCCTTCCTTCACTGCTTTTCAGCTGGGCGGGTTCGGATTCTCCCACGATGCGTCTACTTTTTTACACGTCCATTTTAACTGCGTTACATACAGTGTTTTATAAAAAGTTAATTTTTGAAAAAATAATTATTTTTTATATTTTTTTAAATTATCGTGATACTACACTCCCAAAACATTAATTTATTTTTGCATTTTCCAATCCCGTTAATGACACAATTGTCCATGTGCTCTTAATTTTCTACGGATTTGCCCTTACACACACTTTCTTTTTATGGATTATTCCCTTTTATTCTAGGTTCTCTCCTTGGATTTTCCCTTAATTTTATTTTATTTATAAAAAAAAAATCGCCCGCCGTTTGCCCCTCTGATTGTAATGGAAAAGCATTCATGAAGGAATGGTGTTTGCCGATTTTTATTTTTTTAACTTATTATTAAAAGTTAAAAGTCTTATCAACTTATTATTCTTTTTATGGAATATATAACTTTTAAGTCAATATTGAAATAAATATAATAAAAAATTGTATAAAAAGAAAGGAAAGTCTTGAATTCAAAACTTAAGGAGGGGTAAAATAGTAAAATTCAATATTCAATGCCTTAACTTTTTTTATTATTAAAAAAAAACATATATTTTGGAACATCTAAATAAGAAAAAGAAAAAACTCTCTTTTATATGACAACTTTCTATCAAAGCTCCAAATTGAATGCTTAACCTTGTTCTTTTTCAAAACTTGTAATCTAATAACTATTCTATTTTTTAAAAAGAAAAATTTCCTGTTTAAGGTGAAAATTAAATGATTAAAAAATTAAATTAATTAAAAACAATTATATGAATAAACCTAATTGATTGGAGTAAATTAATTTTTACTTGCTTTTTTTTTTGTTTTCTCGTTTCTTTATTTACATGATTTTAAGAAATGAAAGAGTTATTTTAATGAAAATATATCATACAAATGTATGAACTAAAATTCTATGATGCTCACGTAGCACCTAATAATATTTTATTAGTTATTTTGCAAGATCCATCTTAAAGGGAAAAAAAAAACAAACACAAAGATGACACATAATCTAAAATTCATAACACACCAAAAATTATAAGAATATTTACATCTAGAATTTCTATCTTCTTATATCTTTTTATTTTTTTTAGAGACCTGAAAAATAACTAATAATATTATATTAATCATTTTTTCAGCATCATAAAATTACTCAAATTAGTTATAAACTAGACAGATGGCCTTCACGTTACTGCGGGCCAATTATTAACAATTGAAAATATCAGACTCACGTTACTAACATTACTATGGACTTGGATAACTGTCAAGTTCAAATACTTTAGATCTGATAACCATGTTAAATTCACATTACTTGAATCTAAAAAAACATATCAAACCTGCGTCAAAACATCTAAATCTGATAACAACACCAGACCCACACCTCGACTTAACAACTATTCCAGAACCAGGTATCTAGGCCTAGAAATCATTACAACTCAAATGCAAGATGCAAAATGCGAAATGCGAAATGCGAAATGCCTGGATCTGATAATAACACCAGAGCAGTGCATCCGGCCTGGCAATCATTTTTGGAGTCTTAAATTAATTTTGAGTAAGAATCTATTAATCTTGATTCACACATAAGCTACTTGTTTTAATGGAAATTAATTTCAGTAGCTTTGATGGGAATTAATTGCGGTGCAAGCTGCTTAAAAAAATGTGGTTATCGCTCGACTAAAAAAAAACAGCACACTTGCATCGAATCTTCAACCTCGAGAACTTGGATAATAATTAATTAGCATCCTCGATCAAAGTTTATTTTTTATATATTTTATACAATTAAAACGTGATGTTGTTTTGTGTTGAAGAAAATTCCAATTTAATTAATTGCATTCGCTCAAGCAATCGAAATCCCATTCAATAAGAGGCCAGCTGGCTCGTTTTAATTGGAGTCACGTGATATGAGTTTGGACTCCAGTTCGAGCAACCATGCTAAAATCTTCTTCTTCCTCCTCCTCCTTTGATGCACGGGTTTAAAAGGTCACAAATATTAAGAGCATATTTGAGAACGTGAATACGGCTGTGTTTTTAAAAAAATTTAAATTTTTTTATTAAAATTTAATATAATTTATATGTTTTGAATCATTTTAATGTGCTGGTATCAAAATAATTTTTAAAAAATAAAAAAAAATTATTTATATATATTTTGACATGAAAAATTATTTGAAAAGCACCCACAACTATACTGCCAAATACGCTTTAAATCTAGAACACTCTTGGGTCTTGACTTAGCAAAAGAAAAAAAAACATAATTTATTGGAAGGTGGCTTGAAGAACACGGCCAACTTTGCTTTCCCCTCCGGAAAATAACCTATATATTTTTCATAAAATTTCAGGTTAGTAGTTAGCACCGACAATGAGAAAGAACGTGAGAAATTGTGGTGGTCCAAGAGAACCATGATTATGCGCGTGTTTAGTACTGTAAAGTGATTGATTTTTAAAGTAATTTTTATTTGAAAATATATTAAAATAATATTATTTTAAAATTTTTTAAATTTATTTTTAACACTAGTAAATTAAAAAGATTTTAAAAATACTAAAAATTTAATTTTAAATAAAAACATTCAAAAATTTTAAAAACAGCATTTTTGTAAATAAAAAACACGAAAACGTTCATTTGAAAAAAAAAAAAAAAACGAGAGAGAAGTTCGATAATAATGTTCCTTGCGCAACCAAATTTCATCCTAGAAGGCAACAAGCAAAAACAAACGACAGGGCACACAAATCAAGCAGCGCCGCTTGTTTAATGATTTTATATCAAAACATTGGAAGATCAGAGCAAAATGTATTTGATTAACTTTATTATTAGTATTATTTTTTTATTAATATGGATATTCAGTCAGCTTGCGCATATCTCAATTAATTTTATAGATTCTAAAATTAATAATTATATAAATCTTCAGTAACCATTATATTAACAATCACAATACATAAACTTAAAAACAAGAAAAAATAAATTTTTTAATCCTAAATTTTTATCATCGGTCACATGATTATTTTAACTATTATTATTATTATTATTATTATTATTGCAAATAGTACTAATTAATCAACGATACCCGCTATTCTCTTGTCCTATGCAATTCAATTATATGGGATTAGATGATCCAACGCCCACTTTGTCAAATTATATATATGGGTTTGGGTACAGTGCCCTTACTTTTTAAATAAATTTTTATATTAAAATATATGTTAATAATTTTTTTATTTTTAAAAAATTATTTTTGATATCAATATATCAAAATAATCTAAAATATATAAACTATATTAAATTTTAATATAAAAAAAATTAAATTTTTTAAAAACATAATTTACACCGAATTCCCAGACGGTTTCGTATCTTCACGCTGTCTCCTATTGTCATGGAAGCCAAACATGCCACGCAGGACCATAAGATAAGAGTACAAGTGTCACCTTTGCAATTCATGGACAATTTTACACATAAGGCAAAATCCAATCATCTATACATTTTAGGAAATGCGAAACAAATAATAGCAGCAAGAGCCAGAGAAAGGCAGCAGAGGAATATTGAGCGAGAGGAATCAAAGGGTAAAAA
>Ga0325405_1004021_pt1 | contig 15104 bp, 11 predicted proteins | sample PopdelMetagenome_21_FD_205663 | JGI IMG/M metagenome (GOLD analysis project Ga0325405, IMG submission 205663) | Populus deltoides microbial communities from Bellville, Georgia, United States - Xylem-Control-R2 | ecosystem: Host-associated > Plants > Phyllosphere > Stem > Wood/Secondary xylem... | reverse complement strand
AATCCTCAATTAAAAAAATTAAAAATCAAAACAATAAGGGCTAAATCTTGTACAAAATGTAATTGAAAGAAAATAATTAGGGATTAAATTGAAAAACAAAATAAATGAAGAAAAATATATAAAAAAACGAGTAATAAAAGAATAAGACCAAAATTAAAAACAAAATAAAATGAAATAAATTCTAAAGGAAAAAATTAAAAAAACCAATCAAGAAAAGGATAAAAAATAGCAATCAAAAGAATAAAGACAGAGTTAGATATAAAAATTAAATGAAATAAAATGCTGGAGGATGAAATTGAAAAAAAAAACATAAACTTCAAAAAAGCATTAAAATCAAAATAAATAGAAAAAAAATGATAAAAAATTTAAAATAAATACAAATTGGAGGATACAACTAAATTTTTAAAGGCTCAGCACAAGTATCAAAGCTTAGGAGGGAGAAAAGAGGAAGGGAGAAAAAAAATCAATTGCCACCAAACTACAACTAATCTGACCAAACACATCACTCTACTAGTTGCATCGCCACTTAATGCGTCAAATGACACGACAACCAACTATTTTGGGTAGAGTGGAGCACGATCATGTGGTGACGCATGCTACCTATACATCAATATTTTTTTTTTATTGATTTATCAATATTTTAATATTTTAAATTACAAAATAGCCCCTAAGTGTATCTTAATATTACAAATGCAAAGACAAAAACACCCTCCCAAACTAGCCTTAGTTTTGTTTTTATTTTAGGGTTAAATCTGTCATTTCACAATAAAAAAAATATGGAATGACTAAAAAACTGTTCAATATTTTTTTTAACTCTTAAGGGTATCATTATCATTTTATTGTGTAAATAAAATGAAAAAAGACATAAAAGTTTCTAGATAAAAGGTTTATATTTTTTTTTTGCTTCTAATAAAAATAGAGTAATTTTCCTATAAAAAAACATAAATTAACTAAATTATCGTCAATCAATTGAGAAATAAATTGTGGATCCATTGGAAAAAGTGATTTTACCTCTTAGCAAGGCAATTTTTTGTATAGAGGAGAAAAAAAAGGTAAATACACCCTTCTAATACACATTGTTTTACTTGGCAAGCTACTATGAATTATTGGTTTTTTTATGCTTTTTTTTATATAATAAACTAGTGGATCAACTTTACCATTAACTTTTGTTTTTTTAATAATTCAAGTTTAATTGCTTGTTTGTTTATGCGATTTGCCGTGTTTTAAATTTAATTTTAAGCTAAAAAGGTATATATATTTTTATATATTTTTTAATTTAAAACACAACTTTCACTGTATAGGGAGCGTTTGAAAATGCGGGCCAACCCGTGTTTGGAAAAAAATTTAATTTTTTTATATGTTTTGAATCATTTTAATATGTTCATCTTAAAAAATAAAAAAAATATCATTTTAATACATTTCAATATAAAAATTATTTTAAAAAACAATCTTAATTACATTCCTAAACAAGCTAGTAGATAAAGAGGCTCCAAGATTTATAAAAAAAAGAAAGTGCTCAAACCAAAACTCCCAAATGGACCATGGAGGCTAATGCACAGGATTTGATTTTCAAGATTGTAATACTTCCGGATAGGCAAGAAATTACATGGGCCACCTTGAGCTGTTGGGAACTCGACGAAAACAAACAGGCATGCAAAAAACCCACCTGGAATCCTGTTCTATCTCTTCTACTAATTTTCTTTGAAACAATGATCAACCCACTAAGAACCCGTTCCTATGTTCTAATTGGCAAGGAAGTGGGCACAGACTCAAAATGGATGCTAATAAGAATGGCTCCTGAAGATAGTATTATGATCCTAATTATACGCCAACATTTTGACATTAATCTTTCAGGACTCTAGAATGGTTGCGGTTTTTGTATTTTGGCATGTGGGGTTTGGGCGGATAGAAAAAGATAATCACAAGCACAGAGAAAATTTAATGAATTATTTTTGTTTTCTTGATGGTTAGAGGCCAGATTCCAACCCTTGAAAACCTTCGTGTTATTGTCTCTGGTTTGAATATGTTCAGTTAGATTTTGCCCACATGATGATGAGGCCCTGCCAAATTACATATTTTGGAAGATTATCTGCTTGAATAATTTTTTTGACATTCTTCATGAATATTCCAACATATGTATATTTTTTTTACATAGAATTCGCAGAAAAGGAATCCCATGCAGGAAGGGAGGAGGGCCTTAAGTAATCTTGTGCATATAGAAGTTATCAAGTTGTGAGTCATGAGTAATCCACCATGATTAGTCTGAAAAAGGTCATCAGAAATGCCAGGAGGTGGCAGAAGATAGCTGCAGTAAGGTTAAAAGAATTTCTTATTCAAGAATCACTGGCAAGATGAAAGTGGATGATAACAATCCATCATTTGTTGCTGAAAAAGGGCATTAGAAGCGTTTTGCGATACCATTAGCGTATCTGGGCAACAAAATCTTTCTCGAGCTCTTCAAGATGTCTGAAGAAGAGTTTGGAGTATCAAGTGATAGGCCTATCACATTGCCATGTGATTCTGAATACAAGGACTACATTTTGTCACTCATCAAACGAGGGGAAGCCAAAGATTTTGAGAAAGTTCTGACCAATTCCATTACCACTAGATAGCACTGCTATCTGCTTCATCAGATTATGAACATGCTTGTAAGACATGCTCATCTTCGAAACTTTGCCTAAACTCCTTGAGTCTCAAAGACAAGAACAAAAAAGAAAAGGTTAGGCATAAGAAAGCAAGATTTTATTGTAAAAATGTATAATCAATTGTAAATTTCTGGACAAGGTATTTAATTATTCTTCAAAAGGCGCAATTCTCGTCAAGTAGGAACCTGTGGCTACTACTTCATAAACAATTGATGGACATGTTGGGCCAATAGTCCTTATTTTTCAAAGCATAGAATTGCAACTCTCACCAAACCATAAGGAATGGATTCACATGCCCATGTAGGCTTATCAATGTATCCGAATTCTTATGGATCACAAATTTTCGATTGGGATCAAGAGACACAAAAGTTGGACCTTTTACTTGACTGAAAACATACAAGTATGCATACTTCCATGCTCCAACATGGGCAAACATGTCCACCCCACAAAATCAAACTCTCAAATGGTTTTGCTTTGCAGGTATCCAGTTGTGTTGAAGGTGTCGGTAATGGAATTGGCTGTGTGTATATATAATCAACTCACTTCCATTTCCTTCCATCCAACAGAAGAGTAGCATTTCAATATTCTAAGGTCCAAACAACTCCTTTTCTTAGTTTAATCGGCCGCAAGATTATCAGTGCTAAGAAGCCCGTCAAATTGGCAAGGAAATGGAGGAAACTGGCTGTTATTAGGGGAAAAAGGATCACCAGCCACAAACCATTAGCAGTATAGATTCAGACGACTGCAGCACATCATCGACAGTAGAGAAAGGTCACTTTGCTGTGTACACCACTGAGGAAAAATGCTTTGTGATCCCCTTGGATTACCTTAACAATGAAATTCTTTGAGAGAGCTATTCAGTCTAGCAGAAGAAGGATTTGGATTAACAAGCAACGGACCTCTCATATTGCCATGTGATGCTATCTTCATGGAATATGCAATTACCCTGATCCAGCAGCATGCGGCTAAAGATGTAGAGAAAGCATTGCTGATGACCATATTCAGCAGTCGATGCTCACCTTATGATCTTTGTATTTTCATCAAGATGTTAGAAATCAACAGTTGCCAATTTTTTATTTTCTGAAACATTTTACAAAGTTAATAAACACATGATACATTGACGAGATTCAAGAATTTTTGTCATGTTCTGCTGTTTTTTCATACAATAACTCTTTGGTATCCCTTAGATCCATCTCAGTTAGAAGTAAAATCCATACCTGTCCTGATCAAGTACCTCAACAAAAATTGTAAGGAGGCAGCCACTAAATATATCTTTTTAAGTCTGAATCATGGCAATGATTCAAGTATCTGACATTAAACTTTTACTTTATGTAGACTTCAATTCTATTAATTTCTAGCTTCTCTCATTTATCAAACCAGTAGCTTCTGTTTAAATCCAAAACATGTTACTTCCTGTATAAGAAGCTACATCAGTGACAGGTGATTTCTAGCTATATAGACTCAAATCGTTTCTAAATTGTTCTTCTTTTTTTAAAAGTATACAATATTGTTATTGGCATTCTAAATTAGAAATCTTAACCCCAAAAATGTGTTCTTAAAGGTGCATATGAGTTGGTATTGATGAATCTATACTAATTAATGGTCACACATAAAAGGCAATTTCAACTATATCTTTTTAAGATGCAGAAAGTTTCGAACAAAATCATGGACTTTTGTTTTGATGATGACTATAATTTATGAAATAATGACGAACGTTTTTGTTTGCTGGATTATTTAGACTACCAGTAGCTGGATCAACAAACAGAAAACATGGTGCCCAGCAAGAAGATAGGTACCAGCTAATCCTATCTCACTGATTAATTAAAAAACTGATGATTAGGCATGAAAAGGGGCAAGTGAAGATATGGTTATCAAGAGAAAATTTGATTAGCAGTATAGATGATGCAACCCATGTTCTATACAGAAATTTGAAATCTTGTCAATTGTTCAAATGACACATAATATCCATGGCCAACGTACAGTGTGTATGATTTTATGTCTTTGGAACAAATTTTCTTCTCTTACCTGAATGCCTGACCACCAGTCACTTTGGTTCTTTAGACTGTTTTTTAGCTATGGGGAACACAGTGATATGAGATCCTTGTTGCTAATCAATCTCCCAACAATGCAATCCGATCATATATGGACTACAGTCTATGAACCCATAAAGTAGGATTGACTGGATCACACATTTCCTGTTTGCTCGTTCATCCTGACTCGGGACCAACATGCTCGTATCTTGCAATGCACATGCTTATATCTTGGATGTGATCAAGATTCAATTTTGTGGTCACAAAGTTTGATGCAAGCTAGGATCTTGAGACCAAATGTGGACCTGTTTTAATGCTAAACCGTTTGACTGAAAAAAACATGCCTACATGCATGCCTTCCATGCTCCCACATTGGCAAACAGCTCCACCTCCCAAAGAACCCCACATAGCCCACCTCTCACATGGTTTTGCTTTGCATATCTGCCTGAACTCTTGAAAGTGTTGATTATATTTTCTCTAGCCTTGTCTATAAATAATGAGCTCACTTCCATTTCCTTCCATCCATCACAAGATTAACATTTCCTTATTTCAAGATCTAAACATCTCTTTTCTTAGATTAACCACTCTCAAGATGATCAGTGCTAAGAAGCTCATCAGATTAGCAAGAAAATGGCAGAAACTGGCTGCCATTAGGCGAAAAAGGCTCACTCTGCCGCAAACCATTAGCAGTCTAGAATCAGATGACCGCAGCACATCATCAACAGCAGAAAAGGGTCACTTTGTTGTGTACACTACCGATAAGAAACGCTTTGTGCTTCCCTTGAATTACCTTAACAACGAAATTGTTAGAGAGCTATTCAATCTAGCAGAAGAAGAGTTTGGATTAACAAGCGATGGACCTATCACATTGCCATGTGATGCTACCTTCATGGAATATGCAATCATCTTGATCCAGCAGAATGTGGCTAAAGATATAGAGAAAGCATTCCTGGTCACCATAGCTAGCAACCGATGTTCATCATCTTTATATCTTCATGATGATGTTAGACATCACCAATTGTCAATTTGTAGCTTCTGAAATACATTACAATATTAGTATACACATCGATACATTAATGAAATTCAAGATCTTTTGTCATGTTTGGTTGATCTTCCTTGGACAATGGAATTCATCATATCTCAGAATTGTTGAGATTCTACAGTAAATTGATCCGGATCCCTCGTTTTGACAACCCCAAGATACATCCTAGTTAAAATAAAATCCATTTTATGCTCTGGTTGAGTAATTATTAAATATAGTCCACAAAATTGCGTTGTTATTTCACTTAATCACTTGAGAAATTTCACTAAATAACAAAAAAAACTAAAATGATTGGTGAATCCACTGTATATCAAGAGACAACTTTCTATTCATTGGAACAGTGCAAAGCGCTTCTTGGCTGGATTTTTACCTCATGCTCGGTTCTTTTTAGCTGGCCTTTTCCACTTCTATTCAGCTTACGTTGGTGGGCTTAGGTTAGGAGCATGCTTATTTTTTTTTCTCTTGGGTTAATGACCTTCATTCGGCCTGGGGCATTATGTTTTTTGGTTTGGGTTTTTCATTTGCTGGGGCTGGGTTTGGGGCTGCTAGCTATTGGGTTAAGCTCATCTTCTCTGTTTCTGTGATTTGCTCCGTCTCTCACTCCCGGTTTTCCCGCGCTCCTCTTCTCTTTCTCCATCAAAGCCACCAAGAACTGAGCTGTTATGGTAAGGTGGGATAGCTGTTGTTTGTCTCTTTGCCTCGCAGTGTTGGCGTGGCTTATCAGCCTTCTTTTTCTTTCTTTTTGGGCTGGGTTTCGGCTTGCTGTTGTGGGGGGATTTGGTGCTGATCTCGAAGGCTTTTGGCTCTGATTCGTAGGTCCTCTTCGCTTTATTGATGCATTGGAATGGTTGCCCATGAAAGGCGCTCCAAGTCGGCAAGTTGTGCAGGATGTTTGCAGGTTATGCAGGGTGTTTTTGTGTTGGGAAAAGTGCTGATCCAACGTGAGCCTGGATTTACTTTGGGTTGCCCATTCCATCTTCTCTGTTTGGGAGGTGTATATGTATGGTTTTTATGTAGTTAGGTTTGATTCGCTCCTTTTCTTTTCTTTTTTTCCTATTCAGTACATCTCTCGTTGTTTTGCATTCCTGCTTTCTCCCTTTTATTCAGTGGTTTAGCTCTACTAGGATTCCAATTACTGTCATTTGTTTATTGTTAACTTCCAGGTTCTTTTGTTCTTTCTTATCCTATAGTCTTGCGTTAGTCATTTTTCTCTTATTTGTTTTGAGTTTGATTTTTGCAGTTTTATATTTAGCTCTACTCTACTTTGCTGCTTTCTTTCTCAGGTTTTTGGTGCTTTTTACGACTTTTTCCTGACTCAGCCACCTGGTGTTCCATGGCTTGGGTTGCTTGCTGTGGCTCCAATTCTAAAATTGCCATCATAGATAGCCCATCCAGGATTTTATTTTTTTTGGATTGATTAGGTCAATTTTTTTAAGAAAGTCAAAACATCTTGTTTAGAATTTTGTTTTAAAAAGTCAATCTAGTTTATATCCAAATTCTAAATTAAACAGATAAATTCACTTTTTTGACACCCAGTCTTGTCTAGGCTATAGACATGTTGATCTATGGGGTTTAATAACAGTGCTTTCCTTTTCACAACAGTAGTGAGTAACAAGTAATTTTTTTTTTTTTTTTTCAAAAATCCAAAAAAAATGCTACTTCCTGTCCAAGAAATTACAGTTGACTGGCAATCTCAATCTTGGCACTCATAATTCTGTTCATAGGATTTATTTCATTTGTTTTTTTTTCCCTGTAGACTGATATTTTTTTACCTGGAAATCTCAATCTTGGCACTCACAAATCGTCACGTTCACATGGAAAAGGTAACATTAAATCTAATCTAACCTGCACATAATTTTGGAACTAAATTAGGGAATGTAGAGAACCGTTGCAAAATTGAAATTAGGCCTGGTTTTTTGTCAGCTAGCGAAGATGTGAAAATAGATCTCTGAAACGGTGTGGTATTGCTACGAGTGACAGTGTGCTCTACTGTTGACAGAATTATGCTTTGCAATAATTCGGCTAAATGATTATGTTTATTCGTCTTTTGTTTCATGGATTATTTTCATTACAAGGATAGTCAAGAAACTGCAAAACATGGTATGGCAAGAGAAAAAAGTTAAGCTAGCGAGCCTTTTTTTATGGATGATTTGGTTCAAGTCTTTGTTCATGTAAGAAGAAGAAATGAAGACAAACTAGGCCCACAAAAAAAGGAACAAGTGAGTGCATGAATGTGCAGATTCAATGAGCAGCACAGGACATAATATCCTTAGCCGCCAAGGTAACCATATGAATGAATGATTTTATGTTTTGGGGGACAGAATGCTTCCATGTCTTGCCTGAAACTATGGCCATCGGTGACTTTGGTCCCTTTAGACATGACCAAAGAAGTAGATTTAGTTAATACAATGCATCAGAATTAACATAAAATTTCTCCATGCTTGGTTGCCTGGTTTTCAATTTCATACCATTCAATTGTTACAATTTTCCATGAAAGTTCAATAGTTGTTGTGGAAAATGCTCAAGGGAGTGCTAAGACCTTCACTATCACCAGGCAAGAAAATGTTTGTAAGGTCTTTCATTTTGAAGAGCAGTGGCTGCCTAAATCCTTCAAATGACATGTCGTTTCTGCTCAAGCAGCATGGTCAAATATAAATAATGAAGTCAAAAGGCCCAAGGATTACAACACATCGGCCCATCTATAGATGTCTATTCAGGTCCAGGCTCATACTTATTATAAGAGTCAAGAACTCAAAGAAAAGTTTTTAATGGTCTTGTAATAGATTTGATGCGTTAGCATATCTACAGATGTCTATTAATGTGTTTTATCTCCTTCTCAGATATATATATATATATTTTTCAGTTGATTACTAAGCGTTTTAAAGTTTACTTATAAATATTAAAAAAAATATTTTATTTTTTTAATGTATGATTTATGGGATTTGAAACTCTTTAATATATATATACTCTATGTTCATAAAAAAAAATTATATTTTTCTAAAATGAAAATTTTTTTTATTTAAATACTTCAATTTAAAAAAATAAAATAGTAGTATCTTTTTAATATGAAATAAAAAAATTTTTGAAATAATTTTTGAAATTTTATTATTTACAACATGTATAGCTTATATCTATATGTATCGTTTCTTGATTTTTTTATATGAAATATTAAAATTTTAAAATTTTTTTTAATTTTAATTTTTCTAGGACTCGACTTCTTGGTCGGGTTAATCCCGGGCTAGATTGATAACTATGCAATTTAGTGTATTTATACCTTAACAGTAGCAGATAAGGGCCATTTTGTCGTCTACACAGCTGATCAAAGACGTTTCATGTTCCTATTTCATACCTTAACAGCAGCATTGTTAGAGGACTCCTAGCAATGTCTGAAGAAGAGTTTGGCCCACCAGGCGACGGACCGATCACATTACCATGTAATGCAGTCTTCATGGAACATGTGGTGTCTTCGTTCCAAGGGATAGTCGATGAAGAAATGGAAAAGGTACAGTGGTTATGTCAATGTAGTGTCTTTGTTCATCATCTTCTTGTCCCGGTAAAGGACAAACTAGCCAGCAGTCTTTAGTATGTTGTTTCTGAAATTGTCACTAATTCCGTAATTGACCGGCACCCATTTTTAAAATAGTGAATAAACTTTAAAAAAATTCAATCAAACTCTTTTTTTTTTATTGATTATTAATCAATCATTTTCTCTAACAGAATGAAAGATCCAATAAATAATATAAAAATCACTTAAATTAGATCCCAAGGCTTCTTCAGACCCATTCAAAAGGAATAATCCTTTGAGAAATCAAATAATGCTTTTGCTTTCAGGTTCCATTGTCTGCTACTACAAAAATAAACCATATCGAAAGCTCTAATTATCTAGCTAGTTCCAAATTAATGATCTTAATTAAGAGCATAATTAGTAATCCACTAGTCTATTTGCTTGTGCTCTGGGTAGGAGCAAAAACATTTTAAAGTGCAAAAAGTCAAGGTATTAATGCTGCGTCTTATAAAAAATAGGTAGATATTAATCATTAATCGAACAATATTTTGTTTTAATATTAAGATATAAAAACATTAAATCCATATGGATTAACTTGAGTTAACCTGTGAAACTTACAGGGATAATTTTAAAAAAAATTCAAAACTCATTTTTGAATTAATTCAATGTTAAATGATAAAATCAATAAAAAAACAATATTTTATTAAAAAAATAAAATGAACTTAAGACAACTAAGTAAAATCATGACGCAAGTTATGCATGTCATCGGTTATTTTATTAAGTTTTTTTTTAATTTTAGATATTATTTTTTATTTAATTATACAATAATAAAACATATGATATATTTTTTTAATGAAACAACATTAGACACATGGAGCCGAGATAGTGTGTGGGTGTATAAATATATGTAAGTTGGTAATGTTTTTTTTGAAGGTTTTGGTATCATGTAGCTAAGGCCATAAATTCCTACGTTGCATAGTCCCTTCTCTCGTTAACAGCCCACTTAACAAACAATTAATCTTAATTCGTCAAATCAATTACTTAGTCCAGGCTAGCGGCCAGCCGGCAACATAGAAATTCCTTTTCTTTTCTTTTTCATGTGTAAAATTCTTTCATGGGCCATTAAACATCTATAAATCATGCAACATTATTATATTTGATCATGAATTACTAATTAGTTAGAGATTTTAACTAACTGAAATTAATGTGTAAATCATTCTATATCGTTATGCAATTCTCCAGAAATTTAAATTCTTTTCATCCTAATAAATAAACAAGATAAAATAATAATTAAGGTTTGTGATGAGTTATTATTTTTTATGCTGAAAAAGTCTAGACTAGTAAGAAAGTGATAATTCAAGTGAACATCTTACCAAACTCAACATACTTAGGTTCGATCATGTGTCAAGCCTAAATTAATATGAGTCTGCTAAGGTACTAAACCTAATATACTTGAGTTTGGTCATTTGTTGAGCTCAAGTGAACGTGAATCTAGCGAGTTGTCATATTCAATATATTTGAGTTTGTTCACATGTTAAGCCCAAGTGAACGTAAATCTGGTGAGTTATCAAGTTCAATATACTCGGGATTAGCCAAATGCTAAACTCAAGTGAACGTGGATCAAACAAATTACTAAACCCAACATACTTAGGTTCAGCCACATGTTGAGCTCAAGTGAACATGGGTCTAGCGAATTGTCAGGCTCAATATATTTTAATTCAGCCATATACTAAGTTCAAGTGTATGTGGATACAAACCTAACATACTTGATTTGTCAGGCCCAAATCAAGGTAATCTCACTTAAACTTGTATAAATGAGGCCAGCAGTCCTTACCATTCGTCAAAACAAGCTTCAAAATGCTCTTAGTTGAATTTTTCCGATCGTTCTTCTTCTCTCCCCAAGCTGCCGTGAACTCCCTCCCTATTGCTCACTCTCTTTTTCTCTTTTTACTTACTTTCTTAGTGTAGTGTTTAAATGTTTTAATCATTTACCCACACTTACAACACGGAGAGATCAAACTCCTTTAGGATTTCTCTTAAGAAAAAAAATGAAAGAATGGAGAAAAAGAGAAGAAGAAGCCACAAGATTTTCTCTCTCAATATGGTCTGCACATTAGGTTTTTCAAAGGGAAGGGAAGAGTTTTTGGCTAAATTTCCAATTTTACCTTACTTAATGTCCAAATGTTATTTTACTCGAACTCTAGTAATATCGCAAGGCCTTTCTAGACTCTGATTCACTTGAAATTTTAAACTAAGATAGAAAGATGTTTTAGTAGGTTACTCATAACATTTTATCCCGATCCAACACTCACTTTAAGAATTATACAAATAGTGTAAAACTAGACAACAAGTAATTTTTAACGCAAAAAATCTAAAATTTTGTACTATTTTACCTACTTAAATCATCCATATTTTAAACTAATTTATGGGGCACTTTCATCCCTATTTCTAATATAATTTTCCCCTAAATTTCACCTCTTTTCAGTTTAAAAATTGCACGATTGCGCGCCAGGCTTATTTCGGCAGTCAGGGTCATTCGCGCGTAAAATAATACATTAATTTATTTGAAAAATCCAAAATACTTTTCTAAATATTTTCAATCCAAATTTATATAAAAAAAATCTCTATATTTATCACGACTTTATAAATTTTCAGGTTACTGGTTTACATTGTACCTTTTTATGTTCGTTAGGTCAATTTTCCATATCTTAATACGTGTCTAAACCAAATTTTGACTGAGCAAAATCAAAATTCATTAAAATTTATCCCATAACTCTTCTTTTCTGATAAATAACTTTTATTTATTTTTATTCGCATTCTATACTTTTTTTATTTTTTGGTTATTTCTCCTATTTTTATTTTTAAAATTAACACAAACATTTTTTTTTCACATTTCCAAATCTATCATCATCCCCTTGATGTAAATAGTCGATTCACTTATATAACATAATATTTATTTCACTATCCTTATAGATTTTACCCAGGAGTTTACAATTTCCATAATTTATTCATTTCTTTTAATCTTAAGTTTCCATACTCTACTTTTATGTGAGGGTTGACACAATATACTTAGGTTTGATCACATGTTGAGCTCAAGTGAACGTGGTCTTGTGAGTTGTTAGACCTATCATACTTATATGGGTTTGACGAGTCGTCAGACCCAATATACTTGGGTTTGACCACGTGTTAAGTCCAAGTCAACGTGGATGTGATAAGGTGCTAGAATCAACATATTTGGGTTCATCCACGTGCTGAGCTAAAGTGAATGTGAGTTTGACAAGTTGCTAAACTCAGTATACTTGAGTTTAGCCATGTATTGATCCCAAGTCAATTTGGGTCTAACAAAGTGCAAAACCCATCATACTTGTTAGGAGTAATCATCTCCCAATATCTATTGGTGTATAAAAGATCTTTCAAATACTTATTATATTTTCATCTCATTAATGATCTGTATATTATATTTGTCCCTCATTAATGATGTGTAAAAGATTTTTATCTCTCGTTAATGAAGTGTAAAAGATCGTTATCCCTCATTAATGCTATTAGGAAAAAATAATTCTCCAACTCCTCCACTCCATCAAAACAACAAGATTTAGAGATTATAAATACCTCGTGAACCATCCACGTAAAGAGTTCATAATTTCTACTTTCCAAGCATTCATACCTTAATTCTTAGAGTATTTATTATATTAAAACAAGAAAAAACATCATTTTTCTTGGAATTTAAATCTTTCTTTTATTTATTACAATTATTTATCTAAAAATCACTGATTTTATCAATAAATGATCCCTAAACCCCACAAAAAAAAACTATTTTATGGATACCTAGACTTCTACCATTAATCATATATTTCATAGGTTATATATATAAAAAAAAATATTGATATAAATATGAAACTAACTATTATCTGACCACCAAATAATCTTATTTATGAACATATCAAATTCTATAACATCATCAATTAGCCTATTGCATGTAAAAGAAGAAATGAACTGGTTAATTACCTATTAATAATCAGATCTGTCACGTGTCTTTTCATCCACCGTCAAACGATTCAAAGCAATTATTAAAATGTTTCGTTAACGTTATAATTTAATTTAATTTCAGGTCTGATCCAAAGTGCATGAGATGATTTAAAGTACAGGAAAGAAAATTCAAACGTTTCGGTTGACTTTGCAGATTTAATTATTAAAATTGTTGACATCATATATTCGAAATTCTATGCTTCTAATCATCTAACATAATTTATTACCTCAAGTCTGAAAAAAGATTTTGCTGAACCCAAGTTACATTAATCTACCTTGTGTGAACGATTTACAAAAATTTCATAACTATTTTCAGCAGCAGACTTCATTGAAATACAACCATATAAATCCTTCATTAATTATTTTTTTCCCCTGATCTACATATAATAAGTAATTGAGCAAGAAAAAGTTTACCCCTGTTTATTTTATCTTTTATGTAGATCAGTAATTTTATGACGTTTGACCAAAACCACACTCGGACCATTTTTCTCTTGTTCACACACACACACACACACACACACACACGCACATATATAGCTAGTTCCACCAGTCATACCTTACTTAAGTAATAACAATGTTAATTAGAGTAATCCAGTAATGTGAAAGGAGCCAGGGGAAAAAAATCATAATCATATATTAATAATTATACAATTAATAAAATTAAGTTGTGTACTACGTGCTGTTCTGCTCGTGCTTCTCCCTCTTAATTACCTCGTAAACTCACCTTCTTGGGTAGGATTAATTGAAAAATGGTAGGTGATCATAGATAATTCGAATCAAGCAACTTTATTTTCACCTCCGTTCTTAATTTTGGTTTAAGAAAAGGCTTCCTTTAATTAGCTTATATTATCCAGGACTAATTCCAAGTCAAAGTCGGATAAAGATGGGGCTTTTTTTAGTTAATGCATGGGGTATGCATCCCGTAGTGCTGACCAATTTTTTTGCAGCCGACGTATTATGACCGGCAGTCCTAAAAAGAAAGAATCAGGAAGCCACTAGTTTGACAAAGTATAGCTGGTCTACGGTTGGCTGCTAGAAATCTTTAATTTTTTTCCACGTCTTAGAAACCCTTTTAGAATATTTTGCAACCCTTTCTTTAGACTAAGAAATTGTACAAATTATCCAAAGCATTGTCTCCCATTTACACGCCCTTTAAGACCATATGAGGTTTTGGAATTTTTAATGCATAAAATAAGGAAATCAAGGTCTATATATATAGTCTAACTTCACTATTTAGTTTGTGGGCAAAGGGAGGACCAGAAGAATACTAAAAGAAAAGAAAATAATGGGTGAAGTTGTTGAAGCAAACTCTACTCCTGTGACACCAAGACCAGCCTCAGTGGCACCAACGCCACCGATATCAGCTCCTCCGTCGCAATTTCATTCACCGTCGTTGTCTAGATCACCTTTGCTCACACCTGATCATATTGTTCCAAGCAAAACCCCCAAAAACTCAACCCCAAGAAATGCAACCCCAAGAATTAGAACACCTCGCTTTATTACCCCTATAGGTAGTCCTATTAGAAGGGCTCTCAAGCTCACTAAACTAGACCCTGAAGATGCTTGGCTTCCTATCACCGAGTCCCGAAATGGAAACGCATGGTATGCAGCGTTTCATTGCCTTTGCTCAGGAATTGGTTTTCAAGCACTTGTGCTCCCTGTCGCCTTCACTGTCCTTGGCTGGTAGGTGAAAATATCATACTTAATTCTTTGATTCAACAAGTTTTAATTACTGAACCAATTTGGAGACTATAGCAGAGAGATCTTAATCATTTTTCTGTTACAGGGCATGGGGGATCATAGCCTTGACTGTTGCTTTCGCATGGCAGCTTTACACCCTTTATTTACTTGTGCAA
>Ga0325405_1004020_pt1 | contig 15110 bp, 17 predicted proteins | sample PopdelMetagenome_21_FD_205663 | JGI IMG/M metagenome (GOLD analysis project Ga0325405, IMG submission 205663) | Populus deltoides microbial communities from Bellville, Georgia, United States - Xylem-Control-R2 | ecosystem: Host-associated > Plants > Phyllosphere > Stem > Wood/Secondary xylem... | reverse complement strand
GGCAACATAAAAATACTTCCAAGACCAAACAGAAAGAAAATGTTCTTCCCAAAGCAATAGTCCAATCTCCAGCCGAGTATACTATTAGAAATCCATTTCCAGGAGCAAGCGCGCGATTGTATCAGTATCTTGTTACCTGAAACCTGAGCACAAACCAAGTGGGGATAGCCGACGTTTGTGAATTTGGCCATGGCAAAAACTCGGAAGCCAATTTTTGGCTACCTTGTTCACAGCAAGGAAGAACGAGACATCATTTATGTTGAAATAACTGATATACACATAACAGACTTTTGTTTTAATTGATGAAGAAAAGAACATAGAACAGAGTTTTACGGTAAAAAGAACAAAGAGCTGAACTGGTGTCTTTTATTTATACAAGGAAACAAACATTACAGAATTGAAAAAACAAAAAAGGAACGTAACAGCCATCATCTTCTTTATCTAAGGAGTTATGTGACAAACTAGTTTTATCCTGGATAAACTTAAAACAAATTGAAAAAATACTAATCTAGATAATGCTTGTAATGCTGTCATTAACAGATAGACAGCAATGCAGTAGATCACAGTAAGTAACCTTTGTCTAACTTTGGTGCCATAACTTCAACAATTTAGAGGCAAGGGAAAAATAAGAAAAGCTTTGCGGTCATGCTTAGCTGCTCTGCACTTTATAAAACTATTATTGGGAAAACCAACCTGGAAATTCTTGATGCGATGACTGATGACCTCCGTAATACATAAATGCAAAAATAGTTAAGCAGGCAGCCGAGTCTGTCAGAAAAACTGTAAAGAGACTTAGGTATAGTTTGAAGTTAAGGGAGAAGGAGTATTGGAAAATATTATGGAGGCTGTAATGTATTATATGCAGCACTCCCCTTATGTAAGATATATATATATATATATATATATATATATATATATATATATATATGTAGGGTTGTACATGATAGTAACCATGTAGTATGCTACACATGATCAGAAATCTATATAAGGTAAATACAAGATAAATATATATACATAATAACATTCCATAATATGCCCCCTCAAGCTGAAGGAGGAGAATCCACATAAAACTTAGACCGAAAATAAGTGAAGGATGCATGAGGAAGATGTTTGGTAAGCACATCAACAAGTTGATCCTGGGAGGGGATGAATCGAACCTCAATTTCCTTTTTAGCAACGCGATCACGAACAAAGTGATAGTCGCCTTCAACATGCTTAGTGCGAGCATGAAAGATAGGATTAACAGACAAGTAGATAGCACCCAAATTATCACACCAAAGGAAGTCATAGGATCAGAGGAAAAATAAAGATTTGGCAATAGAGCCCGAATCCACAAAATCTCAGTAGTACCATCTGCAAGAGCCTTATATTCTACTTCAGTCGATGAACGAGCCATTGTGCGTTGTTTTCCAGACTTCTAAGAAATAGGTGTGCTACTGAGATATACTAAGTAGCCACCGGTGGATTTTCTGTCATCAAGACTACTAGCCCAATCAACATCTGTAAAACCATGTAAGGAAAGAGAGGACCCCCGAGTGATGTGAAGACCATAAGATGTCGTTCCTTGAAGGTACTAGACAATTCTTTTAACAAGAGACCAATGGTCATCGGTAGGCGAGTGCATAAACTGACAGACTTTATTTACAGCATAACAAATATCCGGGCGAGTAAAAGTGACATATTGCAAAGCACCAACAATCTGTCGGTAACGGGTAGGATCAGAATACAGAGTATCCGAGGTCAGCAATAGCTTAGACGAGGATGAAGCAGGCGTGTCGACAGCTTTACACGAAGACATACAAGCTTGCTGAATGATATCGAGTATATTTATACTATGAGAGCATAAGTCCCATGGCAGTTTTGGTGACTTCAATCCCTAAGAAATAATGCACAGAGCCTAAATCCCTGATTTTGAATTATGAATTCAGTAAGGTAATCAAGTGACATAACATAGTTGAATTGTTTCCAGTAAGCAGAATGTCATCCACATACACAAGCACATAAATGAGATCATGGCCATTAGAGTAAATAAACAGAGAGGTGTTAGTAGCAGGTGCTTGAAAACCAACAGAAATGAGATTATCACTGAGTTTGGTATACCACACCCGGGGAGCTTGTTTTAAACCATAGATAGATTTATGCAGTTGAAAAACATGAGAGGATAGAGTAGGGTGAGAAAAACCAGGTGGTTGCTCCATATACACCTTTTCTTGAAGAATCTCATTCAAGAAAGCATTGTGAACATCAAGCTGATGAATAAACCACCCACGAGTCACAGCAATAGTAAGTACTAACCTCACAGTTGCAAGCTTAACAACTGGACTGAAAGTCTCAAGGTAGTCTATTCCTTCTTGTTGAGTGAACCCTCTGGCCACAAGATGGGCTTTATACCTGTCAATACTACCATCCACTCGTTGCTTGATTTTATAGACCCAATGACTACCAACAACATTCATAGAGGAACAATAAGGAACTAGAGTCCATGTACCATTTGATTGAAAGGCTCGAATCTCATCTTACATGGCTTGCTGCCATGCCGAATGTAGAGAGGCGTCTTTGAACGTGAGAGGTTCATGTTCAGGAGAAGCAGAACTCACGGTAGCAGGGGACTGAGTAAGACACAAGGTAGCAGAGGACTGAGACACACTAAGATGCGCCTGTTTGGGCTGGCGAGGATGAAGTGTTATGTGGTGGTTGCGAGAGGAGTCAGTTGGTAGAATTGAGGAACTATGAGAAACCTGTTGAAGATCAAAATTAGATAAATCAACTACCAGATGCAAGGTAGGAGGAGAGCAAGAGGAAGACCTCGATGTAGGACTATCAGGAGGCTGAGAGGAAGCCACAATAGGAAAGGAGGCCACTGACAATGGGATCACCATACCTAGCGAAACAGAGACCATATTTGGAGAGTGATTAGTAGCAGAGTAAAGTGGAGATGAAGTAGAGGGAATGTTACTCATGGGACAAGGTGAAGGAGAGGAGGCAACAACCCTATGATCAGGCGTTAGAGAAGGTGGCAGAAATGGGGTAGATGGATAACACATGGGAGTAGAAAAAACGATTAAGGCGGGGAGGGTTGTTTAGAGAGATGGAGAAGGCAAGGTTGTTGTCTGTTCAGAACATGCAAAAGGAAAGGTATTTTCATGAAATTTAACATGCCGTGCAATATACATACGAGATGATGACAAATCAAAACAACGATAACCCAAATGAGAGGAACTATAGCCAAGAAACACACAGGGGGAAGAGCAAAAATCTAGTTTATGTTGGTTATACAGACAAAGTAAAGGAAAACATAAACACCCAAAAATACAAAGAAAACTGTAATCAGGAGAAGATTTAAACAAACGTTCAAAAGGTGTACAACCATTTAGAACAGCAGTAGGCATACGATTTATGAGATAGACAACTGTTTCAAAAGTATAGCTCCAAAATTTTAACAGAGCCTTACACTAACCAAGAAGCGTAAGACCAGTTTCAACAATATGACGATGACAACGCTCAACAATACCATTTTGTTCATGCGTGTGAGGACAAATTAGACGGTGATGAATGCCAATGGTTTTAAAATATGTGTTTAACTTCCTATATTCACCACCCCAATCTGTTTGGACATATTTGATTTTGGTGGCGAATTGCCGTTCAACAAGAGCTTGAAATTGAAGAAAAATTTTAAACACATCAGACTTAGCGGCTAAAGGAAAAAAACCAGATATACTTAGTATAGGCATCCATAAAAATCACAAAATATCGATAACCATCAGTAGATAACATAGGAGAAGGTCCCCAAATATCACTGAAAACAAGCTCAAGAGGAGCACAAGTTTTATGACCAGTAAGACCTAACGACAGAATCGATGCTTTTCCTAAAGGGCAAGATGAACAATTAAAATTAAAAACTTTGGAAGTACATGCAACTTTATTATTTGATACTAGAGACCCTAAAATAGGAGAGCTAGGATGCCCAAAGCGACGATGCCAAACATCAGCAGTGGAGGACACAAACGTTGATAGGAAAGCTTGAGGTACGGACGTTGCAGAAGACTCGGATAAGACATATAGACTATCGCTAATCTGATCGGAAAAGAGCACCTCCTTGGTTATTAGATCCTTAGCATAAAACAAAGATGAATGAAATTCAAAAAATACATTATTCTCAATGCAAAATTTCTGAATAGACAATAACAGTTTTTTAATATGGGGTACTTGCAGAACATTTGATAGGATAAACGTGCATTTGGGAGTATAGAGTTTAGATTGAGCAATATGTAATATAACAAGTCCCTTACCATCACCGACATGTGATTGATCACTTTCAAGATAGGGCTTTGAACTTGTCATACTGGCAAGGTCTGGTGTCACATGCTGATTAACACCTATATCAGGAAACCAACCTGCAGAGGAGAGTTGAGGATTCTGAAATGCCAAGTTAGCAGTAGCCTGTAAATGCTGTGAGGTAAATTGAGAGCAGTATTTGTTTGAATGCCCAAAACCATAACACAATTGACATTTAACATTTCAAAAATTATGGTTGGAGTTAGAAACTCCACAGGAATGCTGCTGCCAACCAGTCCCAGACTCATAGGAACCATGATGAAAACTAGACCCAGACATCTACTGCCAACCAGATCTAAAGGTGCAATGGTTTCTACCACGGTAGCCTCTCCAACCACCTCGGTGTTGCTCACGCCTATGGTAGAAATGACCAGAAGGACTACCAAAACCACCACGCTGAACTGAGAATGCTGAAGTCGTGGAATGTGAAGGTGTGGGCAGTAGAGGTGCTGTCATAGGAGAGCCAAGAGTGGATTGAAGGGGGCTCTTATTCAGGTATTCATGAGTGAACAGGTAACTGTGAAGATCAAAGTATGATAAGGGTTTTGCTCGTGTAGACAAACTGGTCACTAAGTCTTTGAAATCACTGTGTAAACCCCAAAATACATAAAGATTAAAATTCTCTAAGGAGAGAGGCCAACCAGCAGCAGCCAACTCATCAAAGAGGACCTTAACTCGCTGCAGATAAGTGCTAACTGAATCATCTCCCTGGCGTAAATCCTGAAAGGAACCATGTAACTACATAACGTTGAATGTGACGGTGAAGTAAAGGATTTTTCAAGTGTCCGCCAAATGCTATAAGATATGTCACAGTCAACCACAAGATGTAGAATTTCAGTAGATAAAGAGGAGAGGAGTTCACTCATAATTAATTGGTCTTGTTGCTTCCATAAGATAAATAATGGATTTATACCAGGAGCTGTTATATCGGTGGCAATAACATAGAGTGCAGGACAATGATAAGATCCATCAATAAAAGCATACACACCTTGACCCAACAAATATGGTTTCATTTGCATTTTCCAGTATAAATAGTTATTAGTGGTTAGTTTCAATGAGATAACCTGATGAGTATTTGAGAGAGGGACTACCATAGCACCATGAAAATATGTGTTGGGAACAATTGATGCTGTAGAGGGGAGTCCAGGCAGTACCGAAACAATCGGTGCAGATGAAGGTATTGCTGCCATTGTTAGAGGAAAGCTGCATCTAAGAGAAGGAATAGGTGCAGACGCAAAAAATCCAGGTGGAGGAGCCATTAAAAAACCTGACGCATATTGCATAAGTGAAGAATTAGCAAGGAGAACAGGAAGTGCTGCAACTGGCATGTTTGCTGTAAGAAGAGAGGAAGATTGAGCTGCGGTAGAATCCATGAAAAGAAGAGGGAGGTGTCGATGGAAGCTTTTTTCAATATGATGCTCTGATACCAAGTTGAAGTTAAGGGAGAAGGAGTATTGAAAAATATTATTGAGGCTGTAATATATTATGTGTAGCACTCCCCTTATTTAATATATATATATATATATATATATATATATATATATATATATATATATATATATATAGGGTTGTAAATGATACTAACCATGTAGTACACTACACATGATCAGAAACCTATATAAGGTAAATACAAGATAAATATATATACATAATAACATTCCATAATAGGTATAAGTACCATCCCAAGACCACAAAAAAAGAAAACAAGTTGACAAAACACACATTCTCACAATATATAAAAGAGGCTAGAAAATAAATACTCTTGGCTCTAGGAAACTAGAACAAATCACCCAGATAAGAACTTTTACGAGAACCAAAAGGCTCTTTAACTATTAAACATAGAAAAACTATAAAACATAAATAGCAGAAACTTCAAAAAACATATATCTTTAATTTAGTCAACACTCTTAAAAGACCTTTTTTCAAAAAACATATATCTTTAATTTAGTCAACACTCCTCTTAAAAGACCTTTTTTCAAAACAAGTCCAAGATTGGATCGAATCAGCTTAAAGGGACCTTTAGTGAAAGACTAATTTTGACAACCCTGACAAATTTCACCCCACCAAAGCTGGATAGATTGGGAAGTCCTTCTAGTAACTTTTTTGCACATAACCCTCAGTTTATTCATATTAAGATTTCTAAGACGAGTATGCCATAAAGAAGCATTTTTTTTTTATGGATACACATCTTCTCAGTATAAGAAGATGAAGAAGATAATAACATATATAAATCATACATTCTCTTGCCAAGATGAACAATATCAACTTCTAACACTTGCAGCCCTTTTGTTGTATAACCTTTGACAAATTTCACTTGTGGATTTGCAGCGAAGAACAAAGCATGAGAGATTGACGTTTTCAAGACAAATTCTTCCTTGTCATTGTTTTGTGTCCACTGCTCAAGAGAATCAACATTTTGAGCATTATTTTCAGCGGTTGCAGTATCATCTCCGCTAACAACTTCCCATAAATCTTTGCCAATGAGATAGGACTCCAAATAAGTCCTCCAAACTTTATAATTGGACTCTATCAAAAGCTCTATACCTAGTCCAATTACACGACCATTCAATTCCATCTTGTACTACAACTGATTTCCTCCACCAAGGGTCTTGCAGCATCCACCTACCACCCTTGTAGCTCCTTTACCATGTAAGAAAAACAATAGTGAGACATAAGTCACACTAGCTCTAGATCACAAACAATCCTCTGTAAAGGAAAACAAGCTGACGGAACAATCAGAATTTTTTATAGTAGGAGAACTAACACACGTTCTCACAACACATAAAAGAGGCTAGAGAATAAGTACTCTTAGAGAGGAAGCTATAACAAATCATTCAGAAAAGAACCATAAGGCACTTTGACTAACCATAGAAAAATTAAGAAATATAAATAACATAAACTTAAAAATATATATATTTAATTTAGTCAACGAGGTCCTGGAGCATTGGTAAAATTTGCACGGTCTTCCTGTTTCTTGGAATTAGAATTCATAGTTAGGATATTTCAGTATGATGCCCTGTATTAGGGGTTTGATCGGTTAACTCGGATGAATTTTTTTTAATTGTACTTTTTAACATTGAGTTGATTGATAAATGAATTACATAATTTGTTTTGATTTATTTTCTATGAGATTATCTTAATCTTATGACTCATGTTTGGTAGGTTGAGTTGACTTATTTTTTAGTTGAATTTTATTTTTAATTTTATCATTCAATATCAGATTAATTGAGAATTAGGTTCAATAAATTTTTTTATTTACTCTCAAATCAATCCCCATATAGTTTAATTTTCTTTTATTTAAAAAATTAAATATTTTTTTACATTAAAAAAATTGATCTATCCCCTATAAAATGCCAACAATAATATAGTAATATTACTAAAAAGCATCGTTGGGGTAACCCTGACTTCTTGGTTGCTACGTAAAAAAATAAAATAAAAACATTTTAGAAGTTTTGTGTCATTAGATCATTATCTTGATACGGTAACTAATGATGGGTTTCAGTAATGCAATAGTTGACTCATGTATATTTTTATTTTTCTTCCCCTTAGTAGTTAACATAATTACCCTTACAATCAAGCTTGTAGAAACTATAAGTTATAAGTATTTGGGTAAAAATTTAGTATTTTTAAATAATAATTTAACTTGGTGGATAGCCTAACAAATATTTTCATAAACTAATTAGATATATTTAAATTCAAAAGAAAATCTGGTCACACCAAATTAGACTAATACCTTAAGATTGTGATAACAAGAGATCTAACTCTCAGATCAAATTCAAACTTTTCCAAATAATTCTACAAGTAGTTTTTACATTTGAAACCACTATGTTGTTTATCAAATTGTTAGATTTCCTGGAATTAACTAAAAAATTGTTGTTCGGGCTAATTTTATTACTTTTCCTAAATATTTTTGAATTTATTTTTTATTTTTAGATTATGTTTTAATTTTCATAATACATTGTTTTCTAGTAGATGTAGGTTTTTTTAACCTATTTAAAAGTTCAATAAACCTCTTATTAAGGACATAGACATCAACCATTTACTTCTTTTTAAGAATAAAATATAAAATTTAAATCTACAACATTTTTGTTCATTAAAATTTACATGCTATTAGCTTCGGTTTGCATCACAATCAAAATCGGCTAGCAAGCTACATTTCCCGACCATATAGAATATTATGAACATTGCTTATGGAGTCATTGCTCTTAGAGTCTATTTGAGAGTGTAGTTGTGGTTATTTTTTAGAGTATTTTTTACTCAGAAATGTATCAAAATAATGTTTTTTTAGTTTTTAAAAATTATTTTTGATATGAGCACATCAAAATGTTCTAAAAACACAAAAAAATATTAATCTGAAGCAAAGAAAAAAAATTTAATTTTTTTAAAAAACGCTTTTGAAACGTAAAAGCAAATAGAACCTTAATTCAATGAGGTAAGAATCATATCACATGTCCCTAGGGGGAAGTCATTCCATAAATTGCACTAGACTAAGACATAGGTCATAGATTATTCCAACTCAATCACTGTTTTTTCCAACTCAATCACAGTTGCAAACGAGCACAAATTCATATCCCAGTACCACCTAACAATTATTAAAATTCTGGATAGGCTAACAAATTCTGTTCTATCGCTTTCAGGCAAGGCCCATTCTAAGAGAAAAGGACCTGTTAGAAGAGCTCGTTGATCCAAGGCTTGGAGGGAAATATCCCAAGGAAGATTTTGTACAAGTTTACATAATTGCAGCAGCTTGTGTTGCCCCAAGTCAAGCCAGCGACAGACCATGGGTGAAGTAGTACAGGCACTTAAAATGGTGCAGCGTGTAATGGAATATCAAGATTCCATGTCAACCTCCAATGCCCGGGCCAACCTGAGTCAGTCATTTAATACCTTTGAATCTGATGGGACATCTTCAATGTTCTCTTCTGGTCCATACTATTGAAGAAAAGCATTAGACTTCCACTCCAACACAGATTGCAAAGTCCACCTACAGTTCGCATGACAGAGTTTAAAGTGCAGGGTTTCAGTTTCACTCCAACACAAGTTATAGAACTCATTCCTACTGCAATTCCTTTGCACTGCAAGTAATAAGATAATATTTAATAGTGATAGAGTCTGATATGAACACTGTTACCTTTCCTTTCTTCATTGTAACCTGTTGTATGTAAAGCTCTACTACTGTAACAGTATTGATATGAATAAGAAGAATCTTCTTCCTTTTTTTTTCTTCATGGTATCAGAGCAGGTCCTTAATAACTTGTTGTTTGCTTAAAAAAATATAATCTCATGGAAGACCCGTTTAAGATAGATGGTGTTGATGGCACAATTAAAATATGCAATATGTAGGAAGGAGAGCCAAATCCTAATCAGCGTTTAGGCTCGGTATTGCTAAATGAATTTAACTATCTTTCTTGGTCAAAAGTTGTGACAATTGCTCTTGGTGGAAGATCCAAACTTGGCTATATCAATGGCCATATTACACCTCCTGATTCTTCTTCACAGGCTTATGAAGCTTGGCAATGCAAAGATCAACTTGTGTTCTCTTGGTTACTCAACTCTAGGGAAAATCAGATTGCTGAAATATTTAGCTATTCCGAATCCTCTTTGGCACTATAGAAAGCAGTGAAAGAGATGTATGGAAATCAGAATAATGAAGCTCGTATTTTTCAAATCAATAGAAATCTTGCTAACCTGCAGCAAGACAGCAAAACCTATGTTCAATTGCTTTGAACCTTGAAAGGTATGTGGAGTGAACTTGCTCTTTATCATCCCTACACGGTTGATGCAGGAGAATTATGAAATGTGAAGAGGAGGCCAAGATCTTCTAGCTTTTAGCTAGTCTTGGTTCAGACTATGAAGATCTTCGCAGTAGGATTCTTATGAATCATGATCTTCCATCCCTCACTACTGTAGGCGCTACCATTTAATGAGAAGAAGCTCTTAGAAAGGTTATGAATTCTAACTCTAAACTCTCTTTATCAGAATCTCGTGTTTATGCTGTCAACAGATCAATAAACAACAACAGACCTCATAAGAGCAAACAACCAGATTTGAAGTGTCACCATTGCTATAATATTGGTCATTCTATTGGGAGGTGTTGGATCCTTCATCTAGAATTGAAGCCAAATTTGAAAAAGAGAAGATATCTCAAAAGGACTATGAGCATAAGGGTCATGTTGCTACCGCTGCTCACTTCAGCAATACTCCTTCCAATAATGTTGAGAATTTTTCTACTAACCCATATGCTCTTCTCAATGACTTCGCTACCTATCTTAAGGAAATAGGTGACTCTGCCATGGCAGCATTTACCTCTGATTCTATGGCACTCCTTGGTAAGTTTGCGGGCTTCCTTGCAAACTTTGCCCACATCTAGCAAGAAAACACAGAAGGTATTTTCACTACATTTAAAGTGTCTTGATAGCTAGTACTGTGCATGATTTTTGGGTCATTGATTTAGGTGCCACTGATCATATAACTAATAAAATGATTTCGAGGGATTTTCCTCTCCAACTCATGTGTCTATTACCCATGGGAAAAATGTTTCTGTCAAGGGTAAAGGAAAGATTAAATTACTGTCTAATAATATAGAATCTTCAGTCCTATATGTTCCCTCCTTTCCGTTTCAATTACTTTCCATTGGTAAATTCTCTCGAACTCTAAATTATCATGTTATTTTTTACTCTCAACAAGTTCTCTTTCAGGACCTCGCCACCAAGAAGACGATTAGTGAAGGTTTCTTTTTCAAAGAGCTTTATTATTTTTCGAGTCATCCCCAGAATAACAAGTATCGTGAAGTTTCTGCTTTTTCTTCATTTCATCAAGAGCAACATTTGTGGCACCAACACCTAGCACATCCCTCAAACATTGTCCTCGCCAAATTAATACCCAATTTGGATATAAAAAATATTCCATGTGATACATGTCATTTATCTAAGTCTACTAGACTTCCTTTTATGCTTTCATCATCTAAGGCTAATAAGATGTTTGATCTTGTCCATTTTGATGTTTGGGGACCAATTATTGAATCTTTTGATGGCTACCAATATTTTGTCTCATTTGTTGATGACTTTTTTCGTGTTACTTGGATTTATCTCTTGAAATCCAAGAGTGAAGTTGTGTATGTCTTTCAGAATTTTCACATGCTGGTCATGACTCAATTTTCTACGAAAATTAAATTCTTCGATTTGATAATGGCACTAAATACATGTCCAAAAATATGACGCAATATCTAGCTTTTCATGGCATTTTACACCAGTCCAGCTGTGTTGGAACACCTCAATAAAATAGGGTAGCTGAACGTAAATACAGAGACTTATTAGAAAAAACTAGAGCCTTAATGATACACATGTATGTTCCTAAAACATTTTGGTCTCATGGAGTATTATCTGCTGCATATGTAATCAATCGGCTACCTAGCCGAATATTACACTTTAAATCTCCTCTTAAAGTCTTGCAGAAACAGCCACCAAATCTATCTCATCTATGAGTGTTTGGTTGCACTTGTTTTGTTCATATACAAACCTCACATTGGGACAAACTTGAACCAAGAGCCGCTACGTGTGTTTTCTTGGGATACTCTGCAACCCAAAAGGGATATAAATGCTACCATCCTCCTTCAAAAAAATTGTTTATATCAAGAGATGTCTGATTTGAAGAAAGCTCTGTATACTTTAAAGACGGGAATCAGCAAGATAACATGGCAGAATTGTTTCCTCTACCAAATGTTGCTACAGACTTAACACCATCTACAAATACACTTGCTGCTGGAGACGATTTTTCCACCTTTTCTGATGGTATGGCCATTAATGAAAGGAATATCAATCCCGTTAATACACACTCTGAACACAGTTCTGCAAACTCTAAAGGTGATGACAACCATAACAGGAACTTGTCTACCACAATGCAAGATATACATGCGGATTCAAGAGCTATCACAAACTTTGATAATGATTCAGCTAATCAGTCTCTTCTACAACACCCTCTTGTCATTTCCATTACCACAGATTCTGAGGGAGATTTTGAAGGTGATTCAGCTAATCAATCTGATTCTGCCAATCACTCTTCTCTACCACAGCCCGCAGGAATCCAACTCGTCACCTATGCTGCTAGACATCCTATGTCTAATTATCTTACATATCAACATCTCTCAGCTGAACATACTGCCTTTCTTACTGCTATCTCTAATGTGCATGAACCATGGAATTTTCAAGAGGCTAATTCAAATGATGAATGGCGACAAGCTATGCATGATGAGCTACAAGCCCTTGATCAAAATTAGACCTGGAGTGTTGTTAAACTTCCCAAAGATAAACATGTTGTGGGCAGTCGCTAGGTGTATAAAATCAAGCTCAACTTAGATGGGTCTATTGACAGAAACAAGGCGCATCTTGTGGCTCAGGGCTATACTCAAACTTTTGGCGTAGATTATAAGAAACCTTCGCACCTGTTGCGAAGATGAACACAGTTCGTGTTCTGATCTCAGTGGTTGTGAACAACAGATGGTTGATGTGTCAAATGGATGTTAAGAACGCCTTCTTGCATGGAAATCATGAAGAAGAAGTTTGTATGAAGCTACCTCCCGATCACCCTCAAGGTTCAGACCCTAACTTAGTATGTCGGCTTCACAAATCTATCTATAGGCTGAAGCAATCTCCACGAGCTTGGCATGCACAATTGAGGGTTGTTCTTGAAGAAAGTGGCTTCAAATGAAGCAATGCAGATTCCTCCTTATTTATTTATCATGGACCAATGACCAAAGTAATGGTCCTTGTTAGGGGTGAGCATAAAAACTGAAAAACTGAGAAAACCCGAAAAAATTGAACCGTGAAAAAAAAACCAATTAAACCGATTAAAATTTTGAAAAAACTGGTCGGTTCAGTTTTGATTTTATAAGCCTAAAACCAAACCAAACCGAATTGAAACTGAAAAAAACCGAAAAAAAAACCGAGCCAAACAGAAAAAACCGAGCCAAACCAGAAAAACCAAGCCAAACTGGTTTGAACCAGTTTTTGTCATAAAAAACCGAACCGAAACGAAACCAGTCAGTTTGAACCGGTTTCGGTTTTTTTTTTAAATTTCAGTTTGGTTACTTTTTTTTTTATAAAAACCGAACCGAATAAAAAATGATCACCCGTAGTCTACGTTGATGACCTTATTATTGTTGGGAATGATAGTGATGTTATATCTCATCTCAAGGCTACTTTGCAACAACGATTTCCCATTAAAGATCTCGGCAATTTGAAATATTTTTTTAGGATTGAAATGGCCACTTCTTACAAAGGGCTATTCCTAAATCAACGCAGGTATGTCCTTGATCTGCTTAAGGATGCTAAGATGATAGATGCCAAACATGTACCTATTCCTTTGGATAGTAAATTGAAACTTAAAACAACTAGTGAAGCTCTTGGTTCTGTCAATTACTATCAACATCTTCTTGCAAGACTCATTTATCTTACTATTACACGACCTGATATCACCTACACAGTAAGTCTTGTTAGTCAATTCATGCATACTCCTATAGTTTTTCACCTGAATCTTGTTAAGCGAATTTTGCACTATTTAAAAGGTTCTCCTGGTCGTGGGATTGTTATGAATAATCATGGGCATACTCAGATTACTGGATATAGTGACTCTGATTGGGCTGGTAATGCGATTGATCGCATATCAGCAATTGGTTTTTGCATGTTTGTTGGTGGTAATCCAATCTCCTAGCGTAGTAAAAAGCAACATGTTGCACGTTCTAGTGCTGAAGCTGAATATCGTGCGATGACATACACGACGTGTGAACTAATTTGGCTTAAAGGTCTTCTGTCAGATCTGGGATTTTCTAGCAGTATTCCAATGACTCTGTTTTGTGATAATCAAGCTGCTATGCATATTGCAACAAATCCCGTATTTCATGAAAGAATTAAACAAATTGAAGTTGATTGCCACTTTATTCGTCAACAAGTTCAATCGCAGGTTATCAAGACATGCTACATCCGCAGTCACGACCAACTAGCCAATTTATTCACAAAGATACTAACTTCAGCTCACTTCCATCGTCTATTATCTAAGCTTGGCTCAATCAACCCCCTTGATCCAACTTGATGGGGAGCATTGAAGAAAAGCATTAGACTTCCACTCCAACACAGATTGCAAAGTCCACCTACAGTTCGGATGAGAGAGTTTAAAGTGCAGGGTTTCAGTTTCACTCCAACACAAGTTGTAGAACTCATTCCTACTGTAATTCCTTTGCACTGCAATTGATAGGATAATATTTAATAGTAATAAAGTCTGATATGAACACTATTACCTTTCCTTACTTCATTCTAACCCGTTGTATATAAAGCTTTGTTACTGTAATAGTAACAGTATTGATATGAATAATAAGAATCTTCTTCCCTTTTGTTTCTTCACATACTCTAGCCTGAGTGCCTTAGATAATGATAATATCTCTCGGATAACAGTTTTCTCTGAAGATCTTCACGAAGGACGATGAATATCTCGAAGGTAGTTTGAAGTAAGGAATCTGATAACCCCAAGTGGGGAAATATTTAGTTGGATTTCTTTTTGGAATAGATTTTGTAGTAGTGATTGGTGGAGTGGCTGCCTTATGTTTTGCCTTGTGGAGAACCTCCGATGCCATGTGCCCCCAAAAGCAGCGTGGCTACTCTACATGGCTGTTGAAATTTTGTATATATAGCGAGGGCCAAGGTTCTTATTTATCAATCTTCGTCAACCCTTCTTCTATAGCTAACTTCCGTAGTTTAACAAAACTAACTGCTTAATTAGTCTTC
>Ga0325405_1004018_pt1 | contig 15116 bp, 5 predicted proteins | sample PopdelMetagenome_21_FD_205663 | JGI IMG/M metagenome (GOLD analysis project Ga0325405, IMG submission 205663) | Populus deltoides microbial communities from Bellville, Georgia, United States - Xylem-Control-R2 | ecosystem: Host-associated > Plants > Phyllosphere > Stem > Wood/Secondary xylem... | reverse complement strand
AACAAGTTATTTTCTCCAAGTATATTTCAAAAATAGTAAATTTGTTATTCATTTATTTAAGGCCTATTTATTTTTACATTTTAAAAAAATTGAAATTCTTTTATTTTAAATTAATATTTTTAGATCAATGTACTGATATTAAAAATAATTTTTGAAAATAAAAAATATTATTTTAATATATTTATAAATAAAAAATAATCAATAAAATATTCTTAATTTATTTAATTTAGAGGTTTTTTTTCCTCTATGAATTAGACGACAGCATCGTTAAAATAATACTGTTTGAAAATTCTGAATCTTTTCATCATTCTAATTTACTACAAGCGAAGACCGACGCTCTATTTATCAAAAGAAAGAAAAGAGCACTTCAGGGTTGAGTTGAGCGGTAATCGTGTGACTTGTTTCATTCTAGATTTGAATTCGATTTTTTATGTGTATATCTGTTATTCTTGCGGTGTTTTACCTGTTCATTAGGCTTGTAGGATGTTTAGTGGATCATGAGAAATAATCATGGTGCGCTCAAGCTGGCCTGAACACCCCACGCTAATAAAAAAAAAAAAGAAAAAAAAGAAACTCGGTGCTCTATATAGCATTATATGTTCCTTATTGTCTTATATAGATGTCACATCAATTAATAAATAGCAGTAATTAATGACACTAACACTACATTTATTTTACTTTTACTATTTAATTGATGTTATATAACACTGTAAAGTTTTCTTTTTTGGAAAGCCGAAGCTACCCCTCCCTGTCCAGTCTCAAGATCAAGGCTTCATATTGTGTTGTATTATATTGGGTTTTTTTTTTAATGTTAAAAATTAAATTAAATAATTTTAAAATAATAGTTGATTTTTTTTTTTAAAAAAGGTTGATTATAAAAAATAAGTGCTAATCTTAAAATTCAAAATATAGCTTGGATATAAGTACATCTTCCCCATAAATAGGAATCAAAACATAGCTAAGCTGAGCGTTAAGCTAGTGGTTCTGCCATTAAGGAACTAGCTTATTCTAATTTCTCCATTAAAATATAAACAATGGGGTCTTGAAAACTTGAACTTTCCTTTATAGTAGTGTTAGAACAAGAAATAAATTTGGCACCCAACATCAACGTCATTTGTGATCGGTTAATTGGGCTCAAGATCATTTTTCTTCAATGTAGAATAATTCCGAGTGCAGAACCAGCATTGGGTGCGGATCGTTTGATCTCCAGTATAATTAGTAACATTCTTCCTCAATTACTATAAAAAAAAATAATTGGAGGTCTTTTTACATATTGAATCGCATCTGATGGTATGGGGAGCAACAACCCAAACAGTGGCTCTTTCAGTGCGTTTAAAACACGTGGATAGATTCTTCGCCAGAATATACACTCAGTTTTGCCAACTGGGAAATGATCGAGGGGCCTTGTAGGATCTGAAGAGCACTGTTGAGAAGTTGTTTTGTACAGTGCAAGGGACAAAAACAATGGTTCTAGTGGGATTTGCTGATGAAATAAATAAGCCGTGGAGCCAGATTTGCCAGAACTTTTTTCTTTTTGAGTGTTTCGTGACGTTGGAACAATGTATTCCTTTTTGTGTTCCCCCACTAAGACAAGCCCCCATTTTATCAGATTAGTGGACTGTATGTAGATAGGGAACCCATTTTTGGTGAAGAAAACATATTCAAAGCTTGACTCTTGAGCCTTACAAGATTGCCCATAACTTGGGACATGCAGTTCAAAAATCAAATTCCTGGGATGCGGTTACATGCTCTTTTAAGGGCAGTATTTAAGGTTTGTCTGCAATTGGATGAAACAGGAGGTCAAACTTGTGAGAATGTCGTCCTTGAATCATAGTAACATTTTTGGGTTTAAAAAAGAAAGTACTTTACTTCAGTTGGAATCGGAATATTTCTATTGAGACTGAAGATCTAGAAAGTTCAACCTTTTTTTTCTTCTTTTAATTAAGTCGAGGGACATAATATATTTAAGTAGCAGAAATCCCAGAATGGAGAGGGAAAGTTACATAAAGAGCTGCTGCGAAGTGCAGCATGCAGCCATAACAGAAATAATACAAAGAATCGATCCAGCCCTTATTTATACAGATTAATTATCTAGCAATAACCGAAAGTATCTTGTTAATTTAAGCGTAATTTTGAGTTTGATAGTGCCCAGGTGCTGTCAATCTTGGGAAGATACAAGATTCTGTCCATAAGAACACATAATTGAACGTGGTGGACCCTGTCCTTGGATCTTAATTGAGAAAATGACCCTATCCTGCCGTAAGAGCCAAAGATCTGTAGTTTAACACCTTCACAAACGAAGTAACAGTAAAGAAACTGTGCAGAAAAAAATAGAAAATAATGTCCAATGTCCCTCTTTGTTCTGTTTATGAGTGCTCATGACCTTAATTTCCACCATCAGAGAGAGGAGAGAACTATAAATATTATTTGTCCAAGTCTATGGAGACCTTTCTAGGTCACCTTTCCATTTAAGCGTGTATTTTTCTGCAACAAAAAGGAAAATTAACGCATATCCCACTACTGGGAGTTGCTAATATATATATGTTTTTATTTATTTCATTAATTCTCATTGTGTTTACAAGTACGCCTTGTTCTCTTCTACTACTTCTTCATTTAACTAGCCTTTTATGGTTTACTTTAGTACTTAAATAGGTATTGTTTTAGGGAAAAACATGGTCACTTATCTGGTCCATAAACCATTGCTGCATGGATATTAATTGGTAAGTGCTGGTCAAGATGATTCTCATCAATCTTTCTGATCTGGCTCACATACAGATTCCACAAGCAAGTGAACGTGATTAAATCAAAAGGGGAAGTGGGTTAGATGGAGTAGCATTTTATTCTTTAATAAAAGATGTAAATATATATCTGTACGAATTGCATTTGTCAGATAATTAATTTAAATCTAGCTTGCGCACATTAACGCCAATTCCACTTCAGTGGAACCTTTTCTTTTATCTTCAGCATAAAGATGACCAATTAATGCAGACATCAACAATGACACGCTAAACTTTTAATTATGATAGTGCAAACGTCGGTTTGGCCATTAAGAACGTAGATTACTAAGACTAACACCCTTTTCTTGATTACTGCATGCTGTTTAAACCGGGATTACTGTTTTGTTTTTCATCATCTTTGTTGTATTTTTGTCTCTTAAAATTATATGTTTTTCTTGGGGATCGTGGCACCATGTATATTGGTTGAATTATGATGTTTGATGTAAGGTCCGGAATTATAAGATCTTATGATAATGAGTTGATTGAATAAATTGATAGTAGTCGATAACTTGGGATATCTTAAATACAAACGAAACTCTGCCGAATTTTTGATAAATAAAAAAAAATTACCCTCAAATTAAGAGGATATGTTGAGATCTTTTAACATTGATCAAGTCGTACAGTCAGACTATTACAGTGCTGTTTATATCGGGATTACTGTTTTGTTTTTCATCATCTTGATTGTATTTCTTTCTTTTAAAATTATATGTTTTTTTGGGGATCGTGGCACCACGTATATTATGAATAGGAACTAAAGTTCTCAGACGTAAGATTTCAACCTAAATTATAAAGAAATAGAGAGAAAACCTAATGTTTTCTAAAAAGTCTATAATTCAATAACTAGATCTCTAATTACAACTTCCTTGGACAACACTTTTAGGTTGCTTATATACTAATAAAAACCTCTAAAAAATGTTGAAAAAATAATAATAAAATTATAATTGAACAAGGAAAAAAAACATAAATTAACTCACTACCACAAATTCGCTAAATAGCAACGGATTTACCGACGAAATATGTTTGTCGGTAATTTGAGGTCGAAATTACCAGCGGACATTTTTCTGTCCGTAATTCAGTCGATAACTACCGACGGAATATTTTTCGTCCGTAATTCAGTCAGTAACTATCGACGGAAAGTTTTCATCGGTAGTTACCGACTGAATTACAAACGGAAAAGTTTTCGAATTAAAAAAAGCGGGTCACTGATGTGGAGGTTTTGGCGGGTTATTTTTTCCGACGGATTCAAAACGACAGCCCGTACAATGACGTGACCGGTTCGCCGTTTAAATTGCTGACGGAATCACCGAGGGATTTGAAATGGCAGATCCGTACGGTGACATGTTGATTTTTCCGTCAGAATCACCGACAGAAAATCTGTCGGTGAAACCGTCAGAAAAAGTTAATATATGTCAGCTCTGCCGACCCTCTCCTCCCCTATTTCTCCTTCTTCTTCCTAATCCCAACTCTCCCCATCTGCAAACAACCAGCCCCCCTCCTCCCAAACAAAAATCTCCCTCATATCAGCACAACAAGTTATATTTCTTGAAGTTTTATGGTCACAGCATCCGTGTTCTGATTTACTGACGAATTTTATCAATTTTTGTAAGTAATTCTATCTTTTTAAATTTTAACATTTAATTAAATGTCAATTTTTTTTTAGTATATGTATTTTGTTAGTAGGTTTACATGTTTTATTGTTATTTCTCAAACAAACTTGTAGTATATGAATGTATAATTCTATACCTATTATGGTTTGTTTTAGATTTTGTAAGATTGTATTTGTTTGTAAATTGTTAAAACTTTATGGAACTACCGAAGTATATGTGCTATTTTGAAATAATTAATAGCTTGCTTAATGGGTCCGTTTAAAGTTTTATCAATGGTATTGCGGAGTGGTAATTTCTATAAATTTATATATTTTAATTTGTATGGACGTTGATAAATGATAATAAATATTTAATATTTATGAGATGTTGTGATTGGTTTATTGGATAATCTTGAGGTAAAGTAATATTTTTGCAAGTTTATTTACCTAACTTAGTTAATTAATACATGATGTCATCATAATTTTATAGAGGTTCGATATAAATCATGGATAATCGTTCATAGATGTATCGAGATTCACCCCAAGGATTGCGGAGGATGGATTATTGTAACGGGGTTCAGGGTTTTATTAATTTCTCAACATCTATTCCCAGAAATTTTACTGGAGGCGGTATTAGGTGTCCATGCAGGAAGTGTCAAAATAAAAAGTATTTGCATCCAGATGTTGTAATGATGCATCTTCTACACAAAGGGTTTATGGAGAATTACCAGTGTTGGTATGCACATGGAGGAGCATTTGTTAGTAAGAGGAGAATGGAAGAAACGATGGTTGGGTCTACTTATAGTGCTAGCAACGCGCATGAAGCGGCAAATGACAACACTAATCCTTACATAAATATGGTTATGGATGCAATGAGAATGAATTAAGGTAATGTCAGTCAATGTCCAATGGTAGAAGAAGAACCTAATGCATATGCAGCTAGGTTTTTTGATTTGTTGAAAGATTCTGACGAACCATTATGGGATGGCTGCACGAACCACGGTAAATTATCAGCCGTAGCACAGGTGTTCACCATCAAGACAGATCACGGGTTCAGTGAGGCCGGGTATGACAAGATTATTGAATGGGCAAGAAGCATTTTACCTGAAGGGAACAGGCTGAAAGAGAACTTCTATGTTGCGAAGTCTATGATGAAACCCTTCGGTTTAGGATACCAGAAAATTAACATGTGCCCTAACTTCTGCATGTTATACTACCTTGAAAATGCTAAGATGACCGAGTGCATGACATGCGGGCATTCCCGTTACAAACCTAAAATTGGTAGGGGAAAGACTCTAGTGGCATATAAAAAACTTAGATACTTCCCGATCACACCTAGACTGCAGAGGTTATTCATGTCACTAAGGACTGCTGAGCACATGACATGGCACCAAGGACATGATGCGGTTGATAGAGTGATGGTGCATCCTTCTGACGGCGAAGCGTGGAAACTCTTTAACAGTGTGCATCCTCACTTTTCAGCTGAATCAAGGGATGTGTGTCTTGGGTTGTGTACAGACGGATTCAACCCATTTGGGTCATTTGTTGCTCCTTATTCTTGTTGGCCGATCATACTCACAGTTTATAACTTGCCAGCGGGAATGTGTATAAGGCTGGAGTTGATGTTTTTATTTACTGTCATACTCGGTCCAAACAGCCCGGGATGGAATATAGATGTTTGTCTTCGACCGTTGATTGATGAGTTAGCACTATTGTGGTCCTCTGGGAATTTAATTATATAATTATTTGTATAAAATTATGGAGATGCGCAGAATGAAAACCAGAGCTGGTCACTCATGTACGGTCGCAGCTAGTTCATCTAGCAGAGATGATGATATTTCCTTAAGTGCCTCTCAAGAAGAGGCACCTACACCACCTGCGCCGTAAACCGATGCTGCCTCTTCCAGTGCTACTTCACAGCGTAGAGGCGGGGTGCCTTCGCAACGGAATCAATTTACCCGCAAGTATGAGGCACAATGGAAGGACGGCCTTTCAATGTAAGTTTGTTAAGGTTTTATTTTTTTTAAAAAAAAATTACAACATAATTTATGAAGTAATCACTATTTAATTTATTTAATTTATTTTCAGATTCACAAACATTGAGGCCGCCCGAGTAATATCATCGGCGTTTAAATCATTAATGTAGATTCCATTGTTTCAATGGAGTCAGATATCCAAGCATCTTGAATGGATGCCTCAAATCAATACATGGTTTGATAGATTTCAGGTTGGTGTTAATTTATAATTTTCAACTTATTTCTAATAAATTATTAATATAATTGTAAATAAATTATTATTTTTATTTAAACTTGTTTATTTACACACAGCACAAATTCTATTGGGATAGTGAGCATAACACTGTTGTGAGGAGGGTGTAGGAAAATCACGTGGCAACTAGGTAAGATTAAAAACAATACAAGATTTTTTTAGACAAAAATTTATGTTTCGAAATGTAATTTTTGGTTGTGTGAAGCAGGTTGCGTGTTTTTTGGTATGAAACACAAAAAAGGGCAAAAAAATGGCGAGAGATAGGGGTTTCCAAGACTGGAACAATGTTGCGGTTTGGAGGGATTTCAAACTGATATACATCCCGGAAGATATATGGCCGCACTATCTTGAGCACGTGACGTCTGAGCGGTTCACACGACGCTCACAATCCGGTGCTGGCAACCGGAATCGGTCAGTTCATGGCTCGGTGACAACGCACACTGGCAGCTCCGTTCCGTTTGCTGCACATGCGAAATGGATGGTAAGATTAATTTAAATGAAATATATTATTAAATTAAGTTGTTGTTAATATATCTTTTTTCATCATAGGCTGTGTCTCTTGGACGTAAGCCGAGCCCGATGGAACTGTTTGTGAAGACGTACGTGTGGAGTCAAGACCACCAAAAGAAGGCGCAACAGTTCGTTGATAACCGTGCTCAACATTTCATGGTATGTTTGTTCAACCATTTTATTTTGTAAGTTATTATGTTTATTGAATTGAATATGATGATTATTTTTTTTATTTTTAGGAGACCTATAATAATCGGTTGAGGGAGAGATATGGGGACAATATTTTGACCCATCCAGAATTCGATCTGGATTTGTGGATGGAGGTTGGATCGTCAGGTGAACCGATAAAAATCGGGTTTACGGGCTCTCCAACACTACGGCCGACAACTTGCAGTCGACCCGTAGTGTTTCAACCGTTGGTAGCTCCCAATCAATATCGAGCTCCCAATCTAAGGAGTTCGTGGCCTTGCAACAACACACGTCTCAGCTCACCGACAAATACAACCACTTATCAGCGGAGTACGCACAAATCAAAGCGTCTCATGCACAACAAAAAGCGGAGTATGAACAACAAAAAGTGGCTTATGAACAGCTTCGTGAAATGATCATGAACATGGCAACACATAGTGGAACATGTGCGCCTAATCCTTTTTGGGCATATAACCGTCAGTCTCCTCCTCCTCCTCCAACTCCACCTTTATATTAATTTGTAATAAACATTATTTACCTTTAAAACTTCATTTAATATTTTTTTTGAAACATATTCAGTTTGTAATGAATATTATTTAACTTTGATATTTTCTTTTGATGTTTAATATAAATTTTATTTGCATAATTAGTTTTTATTACCATTAATTTATATAGTTTTATATTATATATTCTAAATAATTTTTTAAAAACAAATTTAGAAAAAACTATTACCAAGAGTTTTACCGACGGAATTAATCTGTCGGCATCTGACAATAGCATTCACCGATGTATTTACAGACGGATATATTCGGTCGATATTTTAAACACTCACCGACAACCGTACCGACGGACTTAATCCGTCGACATTTGATAGTAGCTGCAACACTTACTGACAAATTTACAGACGGATATATTCGGTCGGTATTTCATACACTCACCGATAGATTTATTGACGGTAAGTAGCCGTCGGTAAATCATAATATCACCGACAGAATAAAAATCCATCGGTATATTTCAAGCGGGAATCATTTTTTTTTATGCGCAAATTCCATCTGTACAACCATCAGCAAATAGTTTTTTTGTTTTTCCGACCGATATAGCGATGGAATGGGGAATCACAGATGAAAGGAAAGCCGACGGACGTGATCCGTCGGTGATGATATCGGTAAATAAATCACAGACGAACTGCTAATCACACATCGATGGAATATGTCCGTCGGTAAAACTGTGAAATCTTGTAATGACTGTGATTGTTCTTGAGATAGCACTTTTGTTACAGCATAGCTAGCTTAATTGGAATGCTGCCGATCTCAAATTAATATTCTCCATCCCCTACATGATTTGACTTCAACTCTCATTATGAGTTGACAAAAAAAAAACAACCATATTCTCCTCTGCTTTATGTTTATCTATATATTTCTTCTAGAGGATAATAATATAAATTATCTAAAATTGATGTCCATCTAAATGCAAGACTAATCTCGTTTCTCATACGTTAATTATGTGTTACACCATTAATTTTATGATTTATTTAGGTTTCTATGAAAGTATAAACTGAACTACTTTTGGTTAATTAACGGATAATTAATTAATGCGCGATTGCTTGGCTCAAAATATACCACAGGTTGCCAATATATAAGTGTATATATTATATCAAAATATTTTTTTGGGACCTTAGTTAATGTTTGAAAGTTCTTGCATTTGGTAGCTTTTTAACAATTTAAAAACCAATTAATTGAATGATTAAATTTAAAATCTTAGTGCATGAAATAACTTGAAGTCTACATGCCAAAGAAGTCAAGTTTGTAGGGTATATATGTATTCCATGGGATACACGTAAACAACCACATTCTACATTAATAAATCAATTTTGTAAGGTATGTGTGTGTATATACGCGCGCATGGTATATGATACACGTAAACAATTACACTCCTCACAAATAAATGTCAATATATAATTCTTTAATATTGATTGATTAGATAAATCATTAACAGATACGTAAGCTAATTTGACACATTTATCTATTGAAATAAGATTTGCCCATAAATATGAAAAAAATAAAAATAAAAGGAGAACTCTTACATGTAGTGGATAAAATTTGAATTATGATCTCACAAATTTTTATTTTATCTTTCAAACCAAATAATTCGCTCATTTGTATTTGAAAAAAATAAATATTTGTACACACATAAAATAAGATCCAAATCATACCTATTCTTCCTCCTCCTCCTCCTTTTAGTAAAGATTTCATTAAATTGAAATTAAGGAAGGCTTATAAATTTGTATCCGAAGCTAACTCGGATATAATAAATTAAATTATATATATGTAGAGAAGTAACCGAACTTATATATTATTGAAATTGTATCCAGAAAATATACAATAAAAAAAAGCTAGAATCTAGCTAGATCTAAAAAATTTTAAAATTATTGATCTACAAGTGGACAGATCATTGAACACTTTTTCAGCAATCTACTAATGATTTAATTTGTTATATTGTTTTACACTTGATATATATTGTTAACCGAGAATCGAATACCAAATCATAAGCAATATTATTCATGAAACTTTAGTATTTTTGGGTTCTGTTTTAATTAAAAAAAAATTGATGGGTATATTTAAGGAATTTAAGGCCAAATCTAAAGTGGTTTATATTTACTTTTAGGGTTAAAACTTTGTTGGATATTATTCTCCATTAAATTTCTTTAACAAGGAATAACATAATTAAAATAAATTACGGATAAATAAAAACATTTCCTTCAAGATCAAGAGGTCAAAACGGATTAAAAACCTTCCAAAAGCCCCTTACAAAACCCTATAAATACCCCCTGAAAAATCAAAGTAGGAGGGGGGAAGGAAAAAGTAGGAAAATCTTGATACGAAAGCTAAATGTGAAGGCTTAAGAGCCTAACACAAAGTTTTTTTAAGTTTTGAAAGGGTAGTAAGTTGTTAGAGGCAAAACTTTCTAAAGAAAAAAAAAGAGAATAGTTGTTTTAGTTATATTTTCTAATTTAAAAGTAGAAGTTATGTGGCTTGCTTGATGTGTTTTTTATTTATGTTTATGTTTACATACATGGAAATGAGATTTGGAATGCTAAATAAGTAATGTTGTGTTTATCTCTTTAGTTGTTGTGATAGTTTGATCTAATTTTTTGAAGTTCCTTTTTGATGTTTTAGAACCTTTCTAGTTTAGTTGTTTTTTAATAAAATGGTTTTGTTTTAGTTTATGTTAGCTTAAGTAATGCATGTTGAAGCAATGATGTTTATCCCAGGCTTGCTAAGTCTATGCATGACCAAAATGAGTTTAGAAAACCAATTTTGAATCCAAATTGCATGAATATTTAGGTTGTATTAAGTTGGCAGTTTTCAAAATTAAAACCCCAAGTATGATTTTGATGATTTGATGTTATTTGTTAGTTATTTTGATTCAAATATGTTCGTTTATGATAGTGTGACTTGTTAGAATAAAAAAATATTTTAAAGGTAAAAAATGTTAGTTTTTAATGCTTGAGTGGTTGAGTTTTCTGGGAAGTGGCTGGGTTTTGTTGGACAATGTTCTTCGTGTTCTTAGAAGAACATTGCCTTAACTTCATGATTTTGATCAGTTTTGATCCGTTTCTTTGCACTAAAAACTTCATTATACTTGATTAGTTAATAATTTAAGGTTTATTTGCATCAATAACAAGTTTTGAAGGGTTTTAATCTTTGGGTTTTGGTTTTGAACTAAAATCCATTTTGACCAAATCATGATGATTATTTGATAATCGAAGTGAATGGATGCTAGATTATTAATCTTTGCATGATTTACAACATGTATGTGTCCTTGGTTTGATCACATCTAGTCTAGTTGGAGAGTCACGTTGCTGGGTTTTTGGTTGAATGTTCTTTATGTTTTTTTTTGTTTGATCTGTTTTGACCAAGAAATTTTGAGTTTTTATATTTTTTGGCAAGTTTAATATGCTTTTGGCTTTGGTGTTGTTTCTTGGTCAAACCAGGATTTTTTGTTCGATTTATGGTAGTATTTCGAGTTAACCCGGTCGGTTCAAAATCAGGTCAAAGTGTTAAGACCCTGTTTGGCTTACAATCTTATTGCTAAAGAGAATTTTGGCTTATGGGTGTATTTGACAAACATGTTCTTAGATCTATTTTGATAGCTTTATTTCAAAAAAAATAATGGGTTTTTGCCAAACAAAGTTTAAAAATTAACAAAAAAATAATAATTTTTTTTCTCTTGCTTATGGCCAAAAATCTTAAAATTATTTGAGCATTTTTAAAAAAATTCTAAAATACTTTGGCATTTTTTTTTAAGGTATTGTATGGATTTTACAACAAGTTTGTAAAATTATAAAGGATTTTGGCTTATATTTCAAAAATATTTAAAAATTATTTTTGGTGAGAAAATATAATATTCACTTTTAATATAAGAATAAAAAAACCTAAAAGAGGTTAATATTCAAAATATTATTAGGGATAATGATTTTTTTTATTATTCAATTTAGTATAAGTATAAACAACCTGCATAAGAGGTCAATATCTAGAATTCGGGAGTAAAGCAATTCATTCATTTCTAATATAACGATAAAAACCACATGGAATTTTATCTGAAATATTATCTGGAATGACGTGATAGCCAAAATTCTTCAATATTAGGTTGATTGAGAATTAAGCTTCATAATTTATTTCGGTTTATGTTCTATGAAGTTATCTTGATCTCATGATCCGAGTCTCGAGTTTGGCCAGTTGGCTTAGGTTGACTCAAGTGGTTTTTTTTGTTTTTTTTTAATTTGATATTTTTAATTTCATCATTCAATATTAGATTGATTGAGAATTAAACTTTATAATTTGTTTCGATTTGTTTTCTATAGGGTTATCCTAACCTTGTGATCTAGATTTGATATGTTAACTCGGCCTGAATCAACTTATTTTTTAGTTGAATTTGTTTTCAAACTCGTTCTTCAACATTGAGTTGATTGAGATTTGGATTTAATAATTTTTATTATTTTCTTTCTATAAAGTTACTAAGATGTCATGATCTAGATAGGTTTACCAGGGTCTCATAAACTAGGTAACGAATTTGACAGGTAGACCCGAGTTAATCCAAATCTATCTAATATATTATCATTTTAATATTTAAAAAAATCATCTTTGAGTTAAATTATGTTTTTATTGATCATCCAGATTGTTTTTGGAACTACAAAGTCAATCAAGTCATATAAAATCAATTTTTTTATAGTTTAATTTTTTTTCCACTAAAATACATATGAATAATATTTGAATATTTTTTTATGTAAATTTTTTTTTTTAATCTGACCACAATAGAGCATGGGCAATGATCTAATCAAATCTAATAAGATAAGAACTCGACCCGACGTGCACTATAAAAACATGAAAATAAAAGTCCATAGATTCCCTCGTCTTTGTAAAGTGTTTTCATTGTATCCTGGAATCGTACACGTAACAAACATTGAAGGCACTATAGTTTGATATCCTCATTTGGTGGGGAAAATCTTCGGCTACAGATGAGCCATGGAGCTCTCCGGTGGAAATGAGAGAAATGTATCGTAAGACCCATCGATCATTTCTACGGCCATGATCTCTCGCTTTGTTTTTCTTCCTTTTTTTTAATATATTTTATTTGATATGATCCATTAAATTTGGAAGGTAGAGATAGAAAGAGAAGACCATGTTCGATATATGGCCTTAAAGAATTAATGGAGTGATCAAAACAAAAACAATAAGAAAAAAGACATGATCATTATGATAAACTTGAACATTATTTCAAATATCAATAGTAGAATCTCGATTTTTCTTTAATGATGCCCTAGATATGATTACACACTAACAAAACTACTATATTCTAACATAAAGGCTTTCTTTCTCAAAGTCAACTATGAACATTCATTGTTAAATTGGTACTTAGAGAACAAACATTAGATTAAAGTCATACATTCAAATTTACGGATTAATATTACATTTCAAGTTTTAGGAGACAAGACTCTTAATTTATAAATAATTACATGGTCAAAAGAAAAAGATAACTAAATCAATATCATTCCTAACACGATCGACCCTAATGGACCTCAAAATAAAAATTAACGTGTACTCATAAATATAAAAATGTAATAACAAGCAATAACAATGACATGGAAACAATAATATCCTAAATTAAGATAAACTAATTAAAATTAATTCTATATATATAAATTAACATTTTTAACATAAATTCAACAATAACAATTATAGCAATACAAACAATAATATCCTAAATTAAGATAAACTAATTAAATGTAATTCTATATATATAAATTAACATTTTTAACATAAATTCAACAATAACAATTATATATATAAATTAACATTTTTAACATAAATTCAACAATAACAATTATAGCAATACAAACAATAATATCCTAAATTAAGATAAACTAATTAAATGTAATTCTATATATATAAATTAACATTTTTAACATAAATTCAACAATAACAATTATAGCAAATAAACAATACACAAAACTAAAAAAACACTATATCAATTCAAAATAAATTTGGGAATAAAAAATGCTTACCTTAATAGTGTGTTGAATTTAAGATTTTATCTATAAACAAATACACAAAACAAAGAACACAAAAAAAAATCATAATTAAAATAAAAAAATACAAAGATAAAGAAAAAAGAATACATACCTTTTAAAACTACCACCAAATAAGGGTAGACTACCACCAAATAAGGGTAGATCTCTTCAAAAAGCCAAATGCAACTGGAGAGAAGAAGAGAAATGGAGAAGAAGAGAAACTAAGCCGACAGAAAAAAATGAATCAAATGGGGGGCAGGGGATGTTTTATATGGCAATATTTCCGATGGAATTACCGATAGAAATTAATTGTTGTCGGTGGCATTAATTTTCGTCGGTAATTAATTGAAATGCGCACCAAAAAAGTTTGAAAATCCCACCAGAGTTTTTGATCCGTCGGAAAATCCGTCGGTATTGTTGCAGACGAACACGTGTCAGACATGCGTGCGCTTCAGGATGTGCGTAAATCTGTCGGTACGTCCGTCGGTGATTGTGGCACACTCCCGTAATTGTTTTGCAACTCTCTGTGAAATACCGACGAACAATAACCTGTCGGAAAAGCCGTCGGTGAAAGTAGCACAATCCTGTAATTTTTTTGCAACTCTCTATGAAATACCGACGGATTATATTCCGTTGGTATTCCTGTTGGTGAAACCGTAAATTTTTTTTTGTAACCCTGTCACAAAATCTTGAATTGCAATCTTACAGCACACACAACACAATAACAAGGGCTGACCATTAAAGAAGAATAAATATTTCATGTTTCAAATTATTACATTATAAAATAAGGCTTTATAACATGTTTAGTTAGTCGGAATTTTCATCTTCGTCCTCTATTGAATTGTTATCATCAGCTTCATCGCACTCTTCAATTTCGTTATCATCTTCTTCAACAACATTCTTTTTTCCACTAGTAGAGCTCAGAACAACATTCAACTCCTCTGCGTCAACATCAACAAGACTATTGTTGAAAACACGAAAATTCAAATTTTCTTCTAAGTCAATCGACGGAGCAACTCGGTATGGTTCAACCAACTCACTAGCTTGAAAGACTTCATCTGTCACACTTGTGTCTTCGTTCTCATCCTGAACAACCTCGACACGACCCTTGGGTTTTGTTTTTAAAATGGATAACCAATCAACTCTTGATCGGTCCTTTCTAAAGGAAGGGGTGTATGTGTAATAAACTTGTTGGCATTGCTTTGCGAAAACAAAG
>Ga0325405_1004016_pt1 | contig 15120 bp, 6 predicted proteins | sample PopdelMetagenome_21_FD_205663 | JGI IMG/M metagenome (GOLD analysis project Ga0325405, IMG submission 205663) | Populus deltoides microbial communities from Bellville, Georgia, United States - Xylem-Control-R2 | ecosystem: Host-associated > Plants > Phyllosphere > Stem > Wood/Secondary xylem... | reverse complement strand
TTTTTGACATGCTCTGTCCGTCAACAAATCTGTCTATAAAATTATTACCGACATACGATAAATCACCAATAAAAATTTTTTTGATTGTTGATTTCCATCTATGATCATGTCGGCAAGTTTCTTGCTGGGAAACTGTAAGTATAAATACCAATAGAAATTTTATCGGTAAAATCGAAGAATTCAGGTAGTGAATAAAATTAGTGGAATTTTTAATAAAATGTTGCAAAGATATGACACTTCATATATATATATATATATATATATATATATATATATATATATATATATAAAGCCTTAGTGATGGATGTAATGATTGTAACATTTGAGGTTTTTTATTATATTTTTTTACTAAATATGATTTAAAATTATCTTTATTTATGTATACTCTCCTTGTCTTCTCTTATATTCTTTTTTATATTCTCTCATTGTACTCATGTTCTATTTTTTATAAATAGCTTTTATTTGTGCAACTAAAAGGATTCTTCACCCAAAATAATTGGACTTGATCTACGTACGTAAAGTTATAAAATATAAGTGTTTTTGTCTATGAAAAATGAGTTAGTCTAGTTAGATTAAATTTACAGGGCTTGTACCTTTATATATATATATATATATATATATAAGGTTTTGAGTGTGAATCCATAAAGTCTTAATATGATTTTTAACAGGAGAAATATTAGGTTTCTTATTAAAAAAAAAAAAAGAAGCTACATCTCTTCTCCTACATGATTGCTATTTGTTTGGCCAATTAATAGTTATAAAAAAGACAGTGTTCCAGCATGGTTTTTTCATCTTAAATTCCAATATCATTTATTTGATTTGTGTTCCAGTTATCGTATATAGATTTTGAGTTTAAAATTATTACACATTGGATTGACCAATTAAGACAGTGTTTGTGTCTGTAACTGGATTGTGATTTTTAATTTTAAATAATTTTTTTATATTTTTTTATTGTTTTAATAAAATGATATTAAAAATAAAAAATATTATATTAATATATTTTAAAATAAAAAACATTTAAAAATACAGCTGATATTTTAAAATAAAAAACCGTTTGAAAATGCAAGTCAACCCGTTATTAAAAAATTTAATTTCTTTTTTTTGTTGAAAGTTAATTTTTTATATAAGTTTTAAATTGTTTTAATACGATGATTTTAAAACTAATTTTTAAAAAATTAAAAAAATTATTATTTTAATATATTTTAAAATAAAAAAATTTTAAAAATAATTACAACCACGTTAAAGAAAATTAATTTCAGCAAGACAATTGCGATTTCCAACATCTCAAACCAATCCCAAATATTATCCGGCAGATAATTAAGTGGCTCGAACATTGTCGTTGTTAATAAATAAAAGCAGTGTTTATTTTTATTTTTGGAAAAAATTAACTTTATTGATAAATAAGAATTTATTGAAAGTAACAGCACTTTGATTGGCGCACACATACGTACACGGCAGTTCTCCTGACACCGAACGTCAGCGAGGCTGTACAGGATCCAGCGGGACTTGAGTGTGCAGTTCACGCGACGCAGTAAAGAAGGTTTCCCTTCCCGCATATCGTCATGCAATCGTGGCGGCGCTAGCTGTTTATTCCTACCCAGATTCATTTATTTATTTACTGAGAAAAAGAATCAATAAATCTACACTGCCTCTTTTTTTTTTCTTTTTCTTTTTTTTGTTATAGCAAGGGGCAACCCTCAACCGTTATGCAAAGCTGCCTCTTCTTCTTCTTTTTTTATGCTCCAGCTGTGATTGATGACATCCAGGTCACGTCTTATGGGAAGAAATTTATTTGTTTTGCAAACATTATTTTTCTATTTTTTAGTTTAGAATATTTTTATTTTACAGTATTATTTTTACAAAGAAAGGTATGACATTGAAGAATTATAACGGAATGTTAACAAAATAATTATTATTTTGGTATGAGATGGTAATCGTAATAGCATCGGACATGGTAGCTAGCAATAAAATAATGATAGGAAAGGAAGTGGTTCTATTTTAGCACCAAGTCGGAGTTTAACCGTCTCAGCACCAAGTTGTTTTGTTTTAGCAGCAAGCCCAATTGTTCGAGCTTCGACTTGTTGTTTACAATCACATGCAACTCTGGAAATTGAGTGTTTATAACTGATTTTGAGCATCCAACGGTTAAAACACTACGAGCCGTCAACAAATCCTCGATTTTGGTGTTTGAGATATCTTAAACTTGATTTCTATCAAGTCCACCAAACAATCTAGCCTCTAACTATAAATCTAGATCTGGTTATGGATGGGTCGAAAGATCATTCTCATATTTTTTCTGCAACCGGATGTTATATGTTTCCTGAATTGTTTTTAAAAAAACCAAGTCAGCAAATTTAAAAAACTTAATAACTTACAAAAAAAATTATTGAAATCCAACTTACCACAAACTTCTAAACTCAATTATGCATGAGTTGTTGCACCCCTTTCAGGAGGTTATCATTTCGCATGTAAGTTTCTACAAAAAGTTTCATTGGTCTTGATTCGCCTCTAAGAGTCGTAGCCTACAAAAGAAAATAGTTGTTAGTTAAATATTTTTTATAAAATAATAATTTTAAAAAATGGACGCAATACAAAAGAATCTTACCATCCACTTCGTATTCAAAACAAATAGAATGGATTCACCGGTGTGCATGGTAATTAAACCATGAATCTTTTTGTTCTGGTTCTTAGCACCGGATAGTGATCGTCATATGAAATGCTTGGACATCACATGCTAGATACAATCTACCCATATAGACTCCAAGATATGCAGTGGTCTAAAATCTCTCAAAACTAACATGTCTCCCTAGCCTAAAAAACCTCGTTTTTAGCTTCTTCTTTTTTCTTATTTCTTGTTTTGTGTCTCATACCAAAAATCACACAGCCTACATGGTGGAAATGAATTATCGGTTAAGATATAATGGAAGATACAAAAATTATCATTTAAATAAAAAATATAAAATTTTGAATTAAATCTTACATAATTGCGCTGTGATTCTCTCAAACCCTCATGACAACAACATTGCCAGCCATATCCCATAATTGTTTTTTCTTGCGCATTAAATTTGTAAAAGAATTAGTTTATTAAAATTAAACTGAATTAACATAAAAAAAATAAACTGAATTAACATAACAAAAAAACTGTTCAAGTATAAACTAACCTTGAATTTTCTAAACCGTACATCAATCATAGGTTTCCATTCAAGTTTTTTGAAAACTTGACTCCATTGAAATAATGGTACTTCCATAAATGATTTCATCGTTGATGTTATAATGCGAACAACCTTTAAATTTGTAAACTTGAAATTCTATTTGTTAATTGAAATTAGTATTTCAAAAATTATTAAATGTTGTTTGTTTTTTAATCGTGTAGGAAAGAAAAACAAATTTATATTGAGTGGTCAGGTTTCCATTGAATAATGTACTTCCTAATATATAAATCCCACTTAGAATAGACCATCCCTCTATAAAGCGGCATCACACTCGATGAGTATGCATCGAGAGAGGGTATCTATACCTTAGGTGCTTGTCCATGACCTAACGAATCATGGTCATCAGAAGTGTTGCTAGAAGAACAAGTAGCGCTCTTGTCCGTATGACACACTATTGACTTTTCCCTTGATATCTATATAAATTCTCATCTATTAATTGATATCATCATCGTCATCGACTTTTGTATGTCCATTAGTTCTCAATAAATCATTTAACTTCTTAGCATCAACATTAACAAAATATATTCTCAAAGATGGGAAAATTTGAGTCTTCTTCTAATTAGGTAGACAAAGCAACTTGATATGGATCAACTAACTCATCAAGCTGAAATACATCATCTCTCACAGTTACTTCATCATTACCATCCTAAATAATTTCTACACCAGCTCTAGCTTTGGTTTTCACTATGGAAAACCAATCAACCGTATAACGATTATTTCTAAAGGAAAGATTGTATGTATAACAAACTTTTTCCTTTAGCAAACAATGATGAGGATCTATTTTGATTTTTCTATCAGTGATATCATATCAATAATATTTGAATAAAAAGACTTTATTCTACTCGCTATGATATTACAATTTTATCACCTCTTTTAACTTCCCATAATAATCAACTTCAAACTAATTAGATTCTTTAAAATAAACCCCACTGTTATATATCTTTCCACTTTGATCATACTCTTCAGTATGAAAAACATGTCCATTGAAGAAATATTTGTTACAACACTTCACTTTTATTTCAGGATCCAAACATAGTAAATTTAAAGTACCACTAACATTCCCTCTCAATTGATAAACCTGGTACAAGATTACAACTATTAAATGTTAAAGAGAAAGGTGGAATGAAATTAAGTTTTGCGAGAGATAAGAATAATTAAGTAGTGCTTACATGTATTCTGAACACACATGAAAAACTATTTATCTTGTAATCGAAAGATTTGAAATTCAGTTAGCTGTGAGTTTTTGGACTATAAAAATTATTAAAAAATAACAATATGTTAAATATTATACTTACTGAATAAAAGATCTCAATTCATTGAAGTTAAATAACATGTAATTATGTGTGTATCTGAATTTGATTTATGTTAAGTATCTTATCCTCTTTATATTTTTTGGTACATGTCATCCAATATGGGAAAATATTGACTAATTCCCATACCAAGGCACTTCATCATCATCATCATGTCTTTAAATGCGGTTGATTCTTGTTCTCAAGTGACGTTCGAAATACAAAGAGATAAATGTTGAGATCATTTCAACAATATAAGTCTTGCATATCGAAGTCTCAATATGCACCTTGTTTTTTAATTTTTTCTTAAAGTTGAGCAAGTATCTGCATTGAATTGAAGGAATATTTTAGATTTTAAAAAACAAGAAGAAAAAATTTAATTAACATGCATATGTAATCTCTAACCTCTTGAATGGATATATCCATATATAAAAAGTGATTGAGGTCTGTGAATACATCCAATACCCTTATTGGTAATAAATCCTGGTAAGCAAGTGGAATGATTATTTGCATAAATACATGACAGACATGAATCTTCTTTTCATACAATATGCAATCTTTCAAATTCACCAATCTAGATATGCTTCAAGCATGTCCATCAGGAAAACATAAACTTTTAAGCCATTTATAGATAAAATAATTATGCATTCTTGTTTAAGACGAAGTTGGCTTTGGGTTTTGTAACTTGTGACCCATCATAAATAAACTTTATAGTCTTATAGTGACTAAACAAAGGTATATCCATTCTAGCATTTATGTTGTCCTTTGTTTTTCCTTTCATACTCATCACCGTGTTAAAAATATTTTCAAACATGTTTTTTTTAATATGTATGACATCCAGATTATAGTGGAGGAGATTAGTCTTTCAATAAGAAAGATCCAAAAAAATACTTTGATTTACACCAAAATCAAGAAACTTCTACTAACAAGATTGAAAATCAAACACAATGTCATCATACTACAATACCACATCATATAATTTTTCACTCGATGGTATTGGCGGTGCAACATCCCTTTCAACTCTACCAATAAAAAAGTTCTTTCTATTTTTTCTATACTTATGATCGACAAGAACCATCGGTGACAATAAAAATAGATGTTTTACTATAATTTGTTAAGGTCAAGACCTTGTTATTTTTCATATAAAATGGACATGCTACTTTTTCATACCTGGTCCAACTAGAAACATCAATATTCCTATTTGGACTATTAGGACATGATATGACTGTATAAAAAATATGAACTTCAACCTCATACACATCCTCAGTGTTAAGTTGTAAACTATGAGCATTACCGACCAATAAGAATAAGAAGTAACAAATGAACAGAATGAATTGAATATGTCAGTACATAACCCATGACATACGTTTCGTGATTCCAATGAAAACTAAGGATGGACCTTTCTAAAATGTTCTCAAGCTTCACCATCAGACGGTTCACCATTAATCTATTCATCACATCATGTGAATGATGTCATGTCATGTTCCTAATAGTCTTTGGAGACATGAATAGCATTTTTCAAGAGTGATTAAAAAGTACTTAAGTTTTATATGTGTGACAAAAGTCCTTCTCAAGCCAATTCTAGGTTTATACCGATCATTCCCACAAGTTTTGCACTCGATTAAATTTTTATTTTCAAGGTATTATAACTTACAAAATTTTGGAAAAATATCAATTTTTTGGTATCCTAGGCCAATGAGTTTTATCATAAATTTAGCAACATCGAATTAGATAGTGTGTAATTAATTAAACTATAATCTCATTACAATAATCCATCCTGCATAACCCTTCAAGTGAAACTCGATACATCTTAGAACAATCATTCATTATTTATATCAAACCTATATAGAATATTGATGATAACATGTATTAATTAGTTATGTGAACTAAATAAATTAGCTAACATTGGTTTAACTCAAACTTATTCAATCTATTTTAATAATATCCTTAAATCATTATCAACTTTCTACAGAAAATAAAATTCCTCTATATTTACCAGAATTTAAAACTTAACAATAAAATTGACAAAATTTGAAACAAATATATTAAATAAGGTATTATTTATTTCAATACAAAACACTAAAGTCACAAAATCAAAATTAATTTCATCAAATTACAAACAAGTATAATTTTTTAAAATATCAAACAAGTCCTAACATTTACAAATCATACATTCACAAAACAAATTTCCATGGGAAAAAGCTATAAAACAAGTAAACAAACAAACAAACTACATATATTACATCAAAATAAAAAACAAAGAGTTAAAACAAAAAATTGATAGTTTTGCTTGCTTGATGAGTGAAATCCTAAAATGAAATTGAACTAGACTAGGGATGCTGACAAACTGAGTGTTGGGTTGGCTACATTTATGGTGATGAGAGTATGATTTGTGATAAAATAGGAGAGGGGGTTTGTTGTTATTTGTAGTGAAAAGTAAAGGAAAAAGAAGAAGAAATGAGGAAGGAAGAGAAGGGGGGGTCTCTCATTAGTTCATAACTTAAATATTACCGATGAGTTTAGCAGTAAATATTAGCGACAAGTTTATTTCATCAGCAACACTAATTATAACAATGATACATCATTTTTTCTTTTTCTTTTTCGTTTCTTATTTACCCATTGTATTTCTGTCAGTGTACAATGACATATTCCATCGGTAAATTACCCCGCAATTTACCAAAACAATTATTGTCGTTGGTAATTTTGTTTATATTTGCTAATTTTCTGGTAGTGATAGACTAAATCTATATCATAATTTTTTATCAAATTAAAATACACATAAATACAACATATTGACAAAGATGTATATAAAAAATATTTTTATTCCTACAGAGTTAAAAGGATTACAAGCACTAGTTGTTCAACTAAAGATATAGGTATAATTTTAATTTTTTATTATGTTTGGGATTAATTTAACTCATTTTTTTTATCATATTTGTTGAAAACTATAAATTATAAGTTTCAATAAGATATGTTATGGATATATAGATCAAAAGGTTCTTGAGACAAAAATATATCTTCATATAAAATAGATCTACACTAGATTGCTTCTTATGTTATGTTGCTAGTTAAACTAGTTTTTTTAGCAAAAAAAATAAAAAAATCAAAGTCATAAAGAAAATATTTGAAATTGTCTTTAAACCAAGTTAAGTGGGCAAACTTGAAATCTTTCGACCAACTCTCTACCTAGTCTAGGTTGTAAAATGTTCAGACGTCTTTTTTTCTTGTATAATTAATGACGCTTGATGGTATTTGAAAACAATTTCTTGATCGTATTGTTGTCTCTCCCAAATGAGGCCAAGTGTAAGAGTTATTAATGAATCATAATCTAAAATGAGAAGATATTAGAGAATTAAGAACTAAATTGAATGAAAATTTTTTTAGCATGTGTAACACATGCGTTACAGTGTGAGGAAGGTCATCACATTATGGTGGCACGTGCGACTTCTCTAAGCTCCAATGATGGCCATCCTTAAAGCTGTTAGAAAGGTCTCGACAGGGTATTCCCACCACAGTGGCATTCGGTGAAAAGAGTGGCTTTAACAACCCTTTTTTGTTTTTTTCCTCCTTTTCTTTGTTCATTTTCTGCATGCGACCTTTTAAAAATATAAATGAAGAATTCTTTTTTTTTTTTAATGTATGCTTTGATTCTTATTTTGTTAATTGTTATTTTTAATAAAAATTATAGTTCAATGCTACAAAATCAATGCCCAATACACAATGGAATGTGCGTCCAAAACTATTAACACGCTAGGAAATGAAAAATGAAAGAAATTTTTGAAACAAAAAAATTTGAAAATATGCCATGAAAGAATGAAATTAAAAAATCAAAACTCTAAGGAAAAAAAGAAAAGAAAATGAGAAAATAATGAAAACGACACTTGAAAGCAGCCAAAGAAAGTTGAAAGAAATTACAAAACTTGCCACGTATGAAAACCATTTCGTTTTAGGATTCTTCTTAATGTTAATTAATAGCCTTACTCGCTCACCACTCTATATATATAGACACCAACCAAGCATTTCCATACAGCCCAAAAATCAGAAGCCCCTTTCTTTTCTTGTCAGCGTGGAAAACATAAAACTCACCCTGTATTTGTGTACCCTCTCCTCAATCTTCAAAATTAACCTAGCCCACCATGAGAACCGACATAGATAGCTTCTGGATCTTTGCTTTGGCCTCCAAATGCAGAGCCTTTACACAAGAAAATATTGCATGGTCACTTTTGGTCATTGGTTTAGCCTGGATAGTTGTTACCCTGATTTACTGGGCATACCCTGGTGGTCCAGCTTGGGGAAAATATAAACTCAAAAATACTTCCTTCACAATTTCTAATCCAATTCCAGGTCCCAGGGGATTCCCCATTACCGGCAGCATGAAGCTTATGACCTCCTTAGCACATCACAAGATTGCAGCTGCTGCAGATGCATGCAAAGCCAGGAGGCTCATGGCGTTTAGCCTTGGTGATACTCGTGTTATCGTGACATGCAATCCTGATGTCGCTAAAGAAATATTGAACAGCTCGGTGTTTGCAGATCGTCCAGTTAAAGAATCTGCTTATAGCCTAATGTTCAATAGAGCAATCGGGTTCGCTCCTTATGGTGTCTACTGGCGAACCCTTAGAAAAATAGCTTCTACACACCTTTTCTGCCCCAAGCAAATCAAAGCTGCCGAGTCTCAAAGGCTCCAAATTGCTTCTCAAATGGTGTCAACGTTCAATGACCGAGAAAAGAGCAGTTTCAGCGTTCGTGGGGTCCTTAAAAGAGCTTCACTTAACAACATGATGTGTTCAGTTTTTGGACGCGAATATAAATTGGATTCATTTAATAATGAAGTTGAAGAGCTAAGAGCTCTAGTTGAAGAGGGGTACGATTTATTGGGTACACTTAACTGGAGTGACCACCTTCCTTGGCTGGCAGATTTTGACCCTCAAAAAATCCGGTTCAGATGCTCAAATCTCGTGCCAAAAGTGAACCGGTTTGTCAGCCGAATTATAGCTGAACACAGAGCTCTAACAAGAAGTGAAAACCCAGATTTCGTTGATGTTTTGTTGTCTCTCGAAGGCCACGATAAATTATCGGACTCCGATATGATTGCCGTCCTTTGGGTAAGCAAGCAGGGGCGCGCGCGCGCATACACACATCACACATGAATCTTACTATAATATTTTTGTCCCAGATACGTAACTTATAATTGTTATGTGTGTTCGTGGATGTACATACATATAAATTATTCTGAGCAGCAAGCAATTAATGCTTTTATTTCTATCTTGTACTATGTTGTTGTACATTTGGACTAACTAATATTGCTGGGTTTCACTTTCTCTGTGTGTAGGAAATGATTTTCAGAGGGACTGATACTGTGGCGGTTTTGATTGAGTGGATTCTAGCGAGAATGGTGCTTCATCCTGATGTTCAATCAAAGGTCCACGATGAGCTTTACAAAGTTGTTGGAAGATCAAGGGCCGTTACTGAATCTGATATCACGGCCATGGTGTATCTGCAGGCAGTGGTGAAGGAAGTGTTGAGGCTACACCCACCTGGCCCACTTCTCTCGTGGGCCAGGCTAGCCATCACCGATGCAACCATTGATGGGTATCACGTGCCGAAAGGGACCACGGCAATGGTTAACATGTGGGCCATTTCAAGGGACCCAGAGTTTTGGGAGGACCCACTTGAATTTATGCCCGAGAGATTCGTCGTGACTAAGGAGGATGTGTTGGAGTTTTCTGTTCTCGGCTCGGATCTTAGGCTTGCTCCGTTTGGTTCCGGTAGGCGGACTTGCCCTGGAAAGACATTGGGCATAACCACGGTGACCTTTTGGGTTGCATCACTGTTACACGAGTATGAATGGGTGCCGGGTGATGAAAACAAGGTTGACCTATCAGAAGTATTGCGACTTTCCTGTGAGATGGCGAATCCATTGACCGTTAAAGTGCAGCCCAGGCGTACCTCCCACAAGCCCTCTGTACAGAGAACAACGTCCTAGATGTCTAGTGTGGATCTTAAAAAAAAGGAAGAAACAAGTACGTACTTGGTGACGGGGTTTACAAATCTTAATTAACCCTCGATCCACCATATGATCATGTTATCTTTAGCCTGTCTCTAGGGGGTCGGTTTTTAAATTTGACAGTCGAGTATCAAATATTGTGTCTCTTATTTATATATATATATCGTGACATGTTTCAACTGGTGTAAATACGAGTGAAAATGAAAAAGGAGTTCCGAGTTTCTCATTGTGTCTCAAGAGCTATCATGTATGGTTCCTCGTTATTAATTTAGTTTTTAGAAGCACTTAAATCTCTCTTGGTTTGAGAAATTACCAGCAAATTACAAGCTCGTTAACACATATGGTGCTCAGTTAATTAAACAGTTCGATGTTGACCACAGTTGCGTTTGTCTGTGGTAGCTTCTTGACAAAGAACCTTGACGTATGCTATGGAAATATACCTTTCTTTTTCTCTGCCGTCTTGCGTTCACCGTTTTATGACCCAAATCTTCGTTTCATTCGTCATTTAATTATTCTTGCGGTTTTCCATGGCGTGCTCCATTATGAGTGAGATTTTTCACGAGCTTGGGAAATATTTAAATCACTTATCCAAAATTTAGATGTGACATTGACATTAATATTTGGATAAATTTTATTTTGTTCATGGAATTTGGTGTTTCTATCAATTGCACACCAATTTCTTAACTTTGCTAATTAATTAACCATCAATAATTTAAAAATAATTCTCGGATTAGCCCCGTCCAGTCAATTTATTAAAAAACTTGATGACATTGGTCATTAAACGAGCAAGTTCCATGATATGATCATTATCCAGATAAACCTTGCTAAAAAAATCCGTCAAATATTATTTTTTTTAAAGAAAATCCCACGAGAAAAATAGGAAAAGAATGAAAAGAGTTTTTTAAGTTAGATTAAAAAGATTAAGTACTTCAAATCATTTTTATTTTTTGCACATTTTGTACGTTGATAAATTTATTTGTAAAATTTATTAATAATAAACTCATTAATAAATCAGAAATCATCACCAGAGTTTTTTAATAAATTATTTTTGTTTGTGAGGCTGTCAATAATTTTCTTACCGATGAACTATGAAATAAAAACCCATAGAAAATTTCTTTGATAAATCTCATATATAGTTTGAGAGTTTTTTTCACAACAATACTAGCTAGTCAATTTGTGTCATCTATCAATTATTAATCTATATAATTTCAATTTTTAATTAATTCTTGAAAATGAGAAGGATTTACTCTCTCCCCTCATCCCCTTCTTTGGTTTGTCTTTCTGTAGTTCTAGTTTTCTTCATTGTTTTACAAATGGTGGGATGAAACCATGCAGCCGTTGATCATGAGGAAGTGGAACCCTTGGTAAGCCCCTCTGCTTCGATCTTTGGTTCATTTGATATTTTGAAAGAACAATTGATTTTAGGGGTGGTTCAAAACACTTCTCCATTACTCAAACCATAAGAAATTCGAAATTATATATCGTTAATTGACAAAATGAAAAAAATTATAAGTTTTAGATGGTGTTTATATATATAGAAAAATAATGGAAGAATGAGATCACTTATGTTTAAGAATGCAATATTTTTTTAAGGATACACACACCCCTTTTTTTTAAAACTTGAGTAAAGGACAAATTTATCCTCAAACTATCTCACATGTTCCAATTGAGTCCTCCATCTATTGATTGTCCGAATTGAGTCCCCCACGCATCCAACTCTTGATCAATCAACTCAGCCGTGATTTATAGCCAATGATATGCTCAATAAGCATGTAAAGTCACTCTTCCTTGCAAAAAAAATTTCCGCTCAAAACCTTGCTTACAAACGGATACATTTTAGAATTTACATCAAATCTCATAGTCATGTAAATAAGCTTTTAATCACGAAAAAACGCAAACAAATCCGAAATTTGTGCCGCAATTTGGCTATATGCCTATCATGTGCGTATTTAAGGGATCGTTTATTGTAGATCACAATGAGGATTAATTGGTCAAAATCTAAATAAAAAAGAGACTAGTCAATTAAGAAAATTGATAGGTGGAGGATCTAACTGGATGATAGTTGGGGTAAATCTATCTTTTTCCCTGGGATTTTCTTTAAAAAAAACACTATCTATGTCAATTCTAAGAGAAAGAGAGGAACATCCCATGCTTTATGGGTTAAGTATGATTGAAAAAAAAAAAAAACAGCTTTTAGGGGGGACGGGGAAATATACCTTTCGTTTTCCGGGAAGGACTGAATTCATTATCTCTCTAAAATGAGCAATCCACGAAGATTCCAGTTAATTATAACAATCACAGCTCAGCTAGACAGGACTCATGACTTAGATTTAACAGTAGTTTTATTTTATTTTTTTGGTAAGTCGTATATTTTAATGGTATGTGATTGTTGTGGTGCGATCGATCTTAAGAAATTGTAATGATGTACGTAGGCGTTTTGTCACTAATCATGCATGAGATTATCCAAAATGTCCTCCAGCTTAATTAATCATCCATACATACATCCATACATCCATACATACATACAAGCATGCAAGATTCGCATTGCCAATTTTGTGCTAGCGGGGCACGGCGGCTTTTGTATGATAATAGTGCTCCCAGTCTTTAAATATATATCGTGTTCCAACATTCGTGGAACAACTTGGACACTGGATTAAGGGAACTTTGTTTCATTAATCCCTGTTGATGACTACGATGCTAGCTAATAATATGTGTTTTTCATTTTGATTTAATTTATAAATATATGAGGGAAGTCTAAATGATTTAATTTCATAAAAGAATTCTAACTCCCAATTCAAAGTTCGATTCACTCAAATCATATCCACTTAATTGTGAATATATATATATAGTTCTTCTAACTAATCGCTCCTCGTCGAAAAAAACAAAACAAAAGGAAAAGAGTGGCTGCGACTGCGTTCGGATTTTTTTTAAACTCAAGAAAACAAAAGATTTTGGAGGCTGCTCCAGCACTTGATCACCAGTAATTCAATAATTTGTTTATTCAATGGTCAACAATTCTTTTACTCTGATGTAATGAAATTAATTAAAGCATTTAAGGACCTGTCCCGAATTGTTTTTTTTATTCTAGACGATTGAAGGACCCTATGAACATCTTACATCATCAATTGTTTTGTAGGAAGTTGGTAGAGTCTAATTTTATTCGTATTCATTAAGTTTTTTTATTCTTATTTTGTTCCAAAAAGGTCCCTGTGTCGTCACGTTGTTAGTTCATATGCTTACTTAGCATCTTTCTATTAAAGTAACTCTTTCATTTCTGAAATTATATAATTAAAGAAATAAAAAAAGATAAACATTTAAAATTAAATTATTTTAATTAATTAGGTTCGTTTATTTATCTATTCTTAATTAATTTAATTTACTTTATTTTAATTATTTACTTTTCACCGGGTGGGAAAATTTAGAAACAGAGGAGTTATTGTGGATCTTGTAAAGCAACATGTGTTAAGCATTTAGTTTTGTACTCCTAAAAGAAAAGTATCGTGTAAACATATTAACTAACAACGTTGTAATAGAGTAATTTTACAAAACGAAACATAGAATAAAGGGACTCAATCAATACAAAAAAGAAAAAAGAAAAAAGAAGAGAGGCCTTGATATATATATATATATATATATATATATATATATATATATATATTAATATTAAAAGAATACAGGAAGTAAATAAATCAGGTAAACATGTTCAGAATTCCTCAAGATGTATATAATTTTTTTTAGAATTTCTGAAAATACACATGAAGATTAATTAAAAGTATAACGTTTTTCCTTATTGAATTTATGATAAGCTTAAAGGCAAAAGCTAACGGGTGTCTTACGCAATGTAATTATACTTCATTTATTATTGGATTGTAATAAAAATAAAATATTTTAACTAAAATAATGAATTGTACTGATTATAAATATTTAATAAGTTTTATTTACAAGGTGATATTTTTAAGCATTGGCAATAAATTATATAACTAAAGAGGAAAATAAAGATTGATTTGTAACATTGAATAACTCCAAGGACCCTTGATATAGATGCTAGAGCTTATAGACAGCGCTTTTCACTGGTGGGTGTGGTAGCCTGCTAGCTAGGCATATTGTCATCAAACAATTTTAATCATGTTTTCTAGCAACGATGAAGTTGACATGACAATTATTTTTTCCATGTAAAAATTAAACTAATCCAGCATACAGTCTAGCAGCAAGTGTCGTCATGTCGAAGTCCATGATTGATTTCTATTATCCAGAGAGTAATATATATATATATATATATATATATATATTACTACCTTAATTTTTTTTTTTATTATTATCGTGGGGTGTCCGGGCCAGCTTGCACGCACCACGACTATTTCTCACGGCTCATTGAGCATCCTGCAAGCCCAGTGAACAGGTAAAGCACCACGGGGATAACAGGCATGCACATAAAGAATCGAACTCGAAACATGAACGGAACAAGTCACACAATGAACGACTGAACTAAACCCTCAAGTATCGTGTCATAATAAGAGCTTGCTGCTGTCACCGCATTAAATTAGCTAGGACTAGGAGTGTACTGGCTCAAATCATCTGGATTTAAATTAAATTTGGTGTTAAAAATGGAGCA
>Ga0325405_1004015_pt1 | contig 15120 bp, 13 predicted proteins | sample PopdelMetagenome_21_FD_205663 | JGI IMG/M metagenome (GOLD analysis project Ga0325405, IMG submission 205663) | Populus deltoides microbial communities from Bellville, Georgia, United States - Xylem-Control-R2 | ecosystem: Host-associated > Plants > Phyllosphere > Stem > Wood/Secondary xylem... | reverse complement strand
TCTATTTGGTAGAAGTATAGTTGAATGGAAAAGTGCATTGGAAAAACTGAGAAGAATTCCTGATGATCAAATTCTGAAAAAGCTCCAAATAAGTTTTGATGGCCTGAATGATGACACACAGAAAGATTTATTCCTCGATATATCATGTTTCTTTGTTGGGATGGACAAGGAATATGTGTTACCAATATTAAATGGTTGTGATTTTTTTGCAGACATTGGACTTGGTGTCCTCACTCAGAGGTGCCTTGTATCTGTTAATGAAAAGAACAAGCTAATAATGCATGATTTGCTTCGAGATATGGGGAGAGAAATTGTTCGTGCGCAATCACCGAACAATCCGGGAAGGCGGAGTAGATTATGGATTCGTGAAGAAGTTGCTGACATTTTGAGAAGAAACATGGTGAGTGATTCCAACTTATCATCATATAAATTCATGTTTTGAAAAAATATCTGATCCTTTCCTCTTGACGTGGTTTATTGACAGGGAACTGAAGCAACCCAAGGGATGGCCATAAACTTGCTGAAAGGGAATGACATGAAAGTGGATTTAAATGTGTTTTGCAATCTGCAAAACCTAAGGCTGCTCCAGCTCAATCATGTAAAGCTTGGTGGAGGCTGTGAATATCTTTTGAGAAAATTAGCCTGGCTCTGCTGGCATGGATTTCCACTTTCGTTCATACCTGATGGCCTCTATGGGGAAAACCTTGTTGCTATAGATATGCGACACAGCAACCTCAGACAGGTTAAGAATTCTAAGGTATGCTAAGACTATCAAATATTTATCTCAACTTTAGTATGCTATCAAACAATAACAATTTCTTTCTAACTCCTGAATCTTGCTTCTTTTCCTCAGTTCCTTTTGAAGTTGAAGTTTCTTAATCTCAGTCATTCTCATTACCTATCTCGGACTCCCGACTTTTCCAGACTTCCACATCTGGAGAAGTTAAAACTCAAAGACTGCAGAAGTTTGGTTGAAGTTCATCATTCTATTGGATACCTTGATAGACTTGTTTTGGTAAATTTAAAAGATTGCAAGCAACTTAGGAGGCTCCCGAGTAGCTTCTGGAAGTCGAAGTCTATCGAGATTCTTTACCTCTCAGGTTGCTCAAAATTTGATGAATTGCCCGAGGACTTGGGAGATTTGGAATCCTTGACAATTCTCAATGCAGAAGACACTGTCATAAGACAAGTACCAAGTACCATAGTCAGATTGAAGAACCTCAAAGATTTATCACTTTGTGGCTGTAAAGGTTCAACTTCTGCAACATTTCCTTCACGTTTGAAGTCATGGTTTCTTCCAAGAAAAATTCCCAATCCAACCAACCTGTTGCCACCTTCCTTTCATGTCACATCATTGTCGCTCAGGGATTGCAATTTATCTGATGATGCGCTTCCTAGAGATCTTGGGAGCTTACCCTCACTAACCAATCTGGAATTGGACCGTAACAGTTTTCAAAGTCTACCAGCTGGCTTATGTAGTCTTTTGAGACTTAAAATTCTAACGTTGGACGATAACACAAGTCTACAAACAATTCCAGCTTTACCTAGAAATTTGGATGTCTTGCGCGCTTCGAACTGCACATCATTGGAAAGATTACCAGACATATCAGTAGCTTCACGTATGCGTTTGCTGTATATTGCTAATTGCCCCAAACTGATTGAGGCTCCAGGATTGGATAAATCAAGGTCCATTTCACACATTGACATGGAAGGGTGCTACGATATCTCAAATACTTTAAGAAATAGCATGCACATGGTATTCTTTCTCTGTCTCTCTTTACTTGTTAAACATATTATACTATGTTGTTGTTAAATATATAAAATAAAAATGGTACTCTTTGTGCAGGGATGTTTTTCTGGTTTGGTACTTCCTGGAAATGAGATTCCTGCCTTGTTCAACTATAAGAATGAGGGTGCTTCAATATTGTTTAAACTACCTGAATTCGACGGCAGGAACTTGAATGGCATGAACGTGTGCATTGTTTGCTCATCTCATTTAGAGAAAGAAGAAACTAAACACATTAGAATCAAATTGACTAATTATACTAAGGGTTTTACCAAGAATTTTCGTGCTGTAGCAATTAACTTGGTAAAATCCTGCGAAGATCACCTTTGGCAAGGCCATATATCAAACAATTTTTTCGAACTTGGTAGTGAAGATGAAGTGGAACTTATTGTAGACTGTATGAACACAATGACTGTGAAGAAGAATGGAGTATACTTGGTATATGAGCAAGATGAGGCAAGGCATAAAGCTAAGAGAGGTCTTGATAGTGATGATGAGGCAGGATCAAGCTGTGATACTTCTAGCAAAAAGATTGAGAATTGAGACTAGTCCACAGAACATTGAGGAAAACATGGATGTGGCATAGCTTCAGCCTTCAGGTTTTGGCGTTTTCAATGTTGTCTCTGTTGAAGCTTTAGTTCAAGATGATATTTTATACATTATGCCTGTGTAATAAAGGGTTTTTGGGACGCAGGAGATTCTAGAAGTGTTGAGTTACCAAATTTGGAGTTGAAGGTGTTGGATTCTAAAAAAGAAAAAAAAGAAAAAAAAAGGGTACATTGGAAACAGTAGTCCAAGTGTTGAGCTACCAAAATTTATTTTTTGGTAAAATTTTCAACCCTATTTTGAACATCCAGTGTTTAATTTAAAATTTTATCTTCAATTATGAGACTTATATAACATCTAGGGTTTTCTCTCAAGTCGTTGTTTAATTCACTTCCTTCATATTTTCTCATTCCAATCTAATTTTTCTTAGTTCAGGCTGCCCACTTTTATAATATTTTTTGTTATTTTTGTCACGTCTATGGAACTAGCTAGTAGTAGAAGAGCTGTTTTTTACGTACATGATGCTCCTCTTTGCGACCATAAAAATTGAAGAATTTCTTGGTGATCTCCGATATTTTTTGCGTTTTATGCATGGTGGTCTACAGGAGGAGATAAATAGTGTTTGCACTCTTTTATCTTTTTTTGAGTAGTGAATCTTCTATCAAGTTTGGCTCACAGCGAAAAAAGAAAAAAGAAATGCTACATTTTGAAAGAAAAGAAGACGTTTTGCACCAAATACTTTTTTGAAAGTATTTATTTTATAAATACACGTAATATTTTTGCGTAGGACGTCCTCCTGACTTTTTAAAAATAGATATTGGATCTAAAAAAATTATAAATTATAATTTTTTACCATGGTCATAAAAACTACAACAACGCTGAACATACATGATCATGTTCTGATTATGTCATGTGTTAATTACCAGTTTAAGAGTATATTTGTTTTTGCGATTTAACTCGTTTATATCTGTGATTCAACTTGAATTTTAAACTATTTTTCAACAAAAAAATATTAAATTAATATTTTTTATGTGTTTTTCAATGATTTTGATGTACTAATATAAAAATTTTAAAAAATATAAATTATTATTATTATTTTTAATTAAAAACACTTTCATAAAAATATTTTGCATCACATTAGCAAACACACACTAAGATGAGATTGATTTTTATAAACCAAAAATAAGAAAAAAAATCTTATGGTGATTTTACAAAATTTTAAGGATTGAAATTTTATAATGAACCCAATATCTTGAAACTCATAATATAAGACTCTCTTATATTTCTCTCTTCGCACAAAGCATTAAAATCTCCAAATTAATCAAATAAATTATCAAAATGTCAATGTATTGTCATTTATCCACATAGAAAACCTAAAGTAGTGGTATAAACTATAAAATTTTTATTCACAATTAACAGGAAATTGGGATGTTAACTGACTTACAGAGAGTAATTTTTTTTTTCAAATCTGGTACTAACAATACATTATTAAGTGGCAGGATTTGATTTTTCTGTGTGATGGAGGAATCTCCAATACCATGTATTGATATAGAAGAACCGTCACTAATAAGAACAAAGTCTGAACCATAATGATTGCGAATATTTTTTAACATACCTGGATTACCTATCATGTGGTTGGAAACTCCTGTATGAGAGATCCATTCCGTTTCAGTGATAGTATTGTCCAAGGTGAGAGCAGCTAAAGCTTGTGGAAGGTCTCCGTGTTGATTTTATCGTTTAGGCACCCACCAACATATCTTTGCAATATGACCTGTTACACCACAGTACTAATAGGTTTCTTCTCGCTATAGCTCATGTTCTGCAGGAGTCATGCGATGCTCTCCAGATGGAGGAGGTCGTTTCTGTTTTGGATCTGAAGTGGGTCTGCGAGTGTAAGTATGAGTTTTCTCTTTAGGTTGTTGTGCATGGAATCCTCTCCTAGTAGATATAAAGCTTTGTCTGCTGACATGGGTTCCTGAAAAATGATGTTGAGGGCGCTGGTGTTTTTTCCCATAGAATGCCAGTTGAGGAGTGAATGAATTATTTGTCTAATTGGTAAACCAGTTTCTTCTTTGGTCTAGGCTCTGCAATTGAGAGACCAACTCCGGGTAAGAAGGTCTTGGTGGTTTCAACATTGTGGTAGTGAATGTTTCATATTGAGGGTCGAGACTTGTGAGGAGGCAAAAGATTTTTTCTTTGTCTAAAATTGGTTTCCCAATAGCTGTAAGGTCATCGCATAGTCCTTTGAAGATTCGAATGTGTTCTCCAATGGTTTTGTCATCTTCTTTGCGAAAATAGGTGACTTTTTGTCTGAAGGTGAATTCTCGTTCTTGGGAGTCTTTTGCATATTCATTTTTTAGAGCACTTCAGACAGTAAAGGTTGTATCGAGGCCTACTACAAGGCCTAGTCTGTTCTGAAATAGTACCAATCAACCAGCCATGAAGAAGCCGATTTGCCTTCCTCCAGACAATGTATTCTTCTGTTAGTCTTGGTGAAGAATTTGTGGTAGTAGTAGAATCTGGTATAATATATTTGTTTGGGATTGAGTCTTTATTGATGAGATGATCAACCAAGTCTTGAATTTCTGCAAGAGCTAAGGCTTGTTCTCTCCATAGTGGATAATTTGTGGGGATGAGCTTGAGGATAATGAAATTACCAACATTGAGTGACAGAGTTGACATGTTGTGTGGTTCTGTTAAGATGTATATTCACACAGGCTCTGATACCAGCCAGAAATTTAGAGGAAAAAAAGATGTTTCAATGGAAGAAAGGTTTTCTCTGTTTCATTGAATTTTAACGTGAATATACAACTTACTATTCTATACAAGCTGCTGGTTTTTTTATAACATTACAAGTTGCTTAATTTGGATACATTGACTTGCCTAATCCTTAGCTGATCTGTTTCCATAACAATCCAACGTCTCTTTCTGTTTCTGGTTTCTGTCATAAACTTCATTGCTGCTACTGTTGATTTATTTCCATAATAAGCCAACGTCTCTTTCTGTTTGTGTTTTGTTACCATGAGAGTTGGTTTGTTTCCATGTTACTGGTGATTCTAATAACTAGCCAAAAAATAACGAAAGCAACTATCTGATACCTTTCTTCGCCCAACTTTCCTTCTTTTTTATCTGTTTTCAGTTTATTCTCAATCATCTTCCACTTAAACCTTCCATTAGACGTATTATATTGATCAACTTGGTCTATATGCAATAGTTTTGCCACCGTTGTAGTTGTACTCTCAAATTTTTGCCTGAAATACACTTTGTGAGGGTCATTTGGGAAACTCAAGATCTAGGCATACTCTTCAAAGGTAGGGGTCATATCAACATCCTCGAAGGTGAAACATCTATAGCTCGGATCCTAGAGGTGTGTCAAAGCTTTAACTGTTGAAATCTAAACGAGAATCCTTATTAAATGAGCAATTCTCCCTTACTTTTTCTCAAACAGATTCTCATCTATGTACCTCAGAATTGACGCCAACTTCTTTATGTTGTCTATGAAGTAGTGTACTTTAGTTATGTGCGGTAATTTCTCAACCTTGATTTTTGGCAATCCCCTTCAACTAATTGTATCATCTCGAATCTTTCCCTATATTCCGAAAAGGTCATGGTTTTAGCTAAGGTCCAAGGTAGATCTTCCTTCGTGAGGAAGTCTTTACCTTATCTATGATATCCCATATCGGAAGCAAGTGTCCAAAGCTAGGGCTTTATGAGTAATGCTGGTCGTTGACCTGTTGTACACATTTTGGGGCGTCAGGCTTATAAGTGAGTTCACGTCACCAAGAACAAAACCATGAGGGCGAAAGGCCTAAAGCGGACATTATACGGCAGGTTGGGCTGAGCTATTATATTTGGTGTTAAAGCCAAGGACGACTCATCTTAAGGTAGGGGGATTGTGATATCCCACATCACAAGTGAGCATCTAGAGCCAGGGCTCTATAAGTAGTGTTGGTCGCTGACCTGTTGTACGTGTTTTGAGAAGTTAGGCTCAAAAGTGGACTTGCGTCACCAAGAACAAAACCGTGAAGGCAGAAGGCCTAAAGTGGACAATATACAGCAGGTTGGGCCAGGATATTACATTATCAAACTAAATCCTAATTATTTTAAAGCCCAAAATTTAGCCCACTTTGTTCACCATTTATGATCTTCTTTAGTATTGTTGGATTTATCTTGTCAAGATGTTTCCAATAGTACCTGTGATGTTATTATCAGAGTTTTGATGTGTTTCAACAATGAATTGACTATGAACAATAAATAATTACAAACTTGAAAGGAGCAAAATATTAAAAAAAAAACATGTTCAGAAAGAAGGAAAGAAAACACTAATGCTTGGTTGATATTAAGTCCAAATCAAAAATCAAATCTCCAAGAATCAAGTCTTAAAACTCATTTTAGACTGCATTAATTTTAGATTCTCCTTAAAAACTTTAAAAGGATGAAGAATAAGCTTATGTTCTGCAAGAACCAACACCAACATAGGGAGAACAGAGAGAACCAGAAAAGACATTACCAGCCCTCAACCTTCATTCAATACCATCACTACCTATCCTTACACCACCACCAATCCTTCACCAAAATCAAACTAAAACCTCAAGCCATAAACCATCCCTTCTGCAACCCTTGATTCAATAGCCTTCACTGAAACAACTAGGCTTAACCCGAGATCACTATCACACCCAGACATCGTGACAACCCGTTAAAAATTATCACTCGATCGGAAAAAACAGATATTTGACATCTTGTTTTTTAGGGAAAAAAGGTCTTGTTTAAGGAGTTACCACTTAATATGATAGTCACTAGGAACCTTAACTGATTAACAGAGATTCTATGGTACGAGACTGGTTACATGAAAGGGAAGATACTATCACCCCTTAAGCATTCTATCTAAGGCAGGCTGCATTGCTGGTTTTGTCTAAAATCACTAAATGTTTGTGCTTTCCCCCTGTTTTTTTTTCCTACCATATTCCTAACTCTGGTGTTAGTGAATAATCACTTTTGAATATTTCCAACTATGATGTTGGTAAATAGTGCACAACCCAAAATATACGGAATCCTAACTCTGGCGCCAATGAATAAACCCGTAAAATTTAAATTTTTTTTTAAAAAACTATTTTTACTTTAATATATATTTTTTAGCTGGATCCAGCAGCCCAACCTAGTTACTAGCCCAAGCTAGTAACCGGCTCCCCAAATGTTGCATGCATGCGTGAATAATTCACGCGTGCATGCAACGGTGTCAAGGCAATTAAGTTTAAAGGGATGACAAAGGGGCTCACCTGGTGCAAGGACTGGCGAGAAGAGTTTGTGCTGGAGTTGTTGCTGTTGCCGGTTGAAAGCTGGTGCTCGGCTAGAGAGGGGAACTTAACCAATGCTACCCGCAGCTGAGAAGTTGATTCTGCAGTTCACTACTAAAAAATGGGACTATTAGCATCTGATTTTAGCAACGGATTTGCAACGGATTGCATATTTATTATTTTTTTAATATTAGCACCAGGCTTTAGCAACGGAAAATCCGTTGCTAAAGACAATATAGAATTTGCAACGAACTATCTGTTGCTGATTAAAAAAAAAATTAAATTTTAATATAAAGCTAAAATTACACAGACCGTTGATGAGGTATTTTACTTTTACAATCTCAACCGTTAATTAGCAATCCTAATCTTACACTCTCTCCCCTTCAGAAACGTAAACAGAACAATAAACAAAGAACCCAGAAAATGCTAATTAACTTGCAGTGAATCTTCATCCCCTTCGTCCCCTGATAATAACATCCATAACAGTAGAAAAACAATTAACTTAGCCCTCTCTCTTCATCGATCTGATCTTCCTTTGTCCCTAATATTTCTCTTCATCTTCTTCTTATTCGTCTCTAACATCTCGAGTTAGGCTAGGCCATACCAAACGTCAAATAATCTTACCTACCACATTTTCAGACTTAGAGGCTCTCTGCTCTACTCTTTTATGGTCACTTGTAGCAGCAACTAACAACAATAACAGCAGCATTTCACCAAAAAAAAAAATTAACAGCAACAAGTAAAGATCCAAAACAAAGACAAGAGAGGCTACATGGAACACCCATCTCTGATATTCATTTTCTTGTTTTGTTCACCTGTTTGAAAACTCCCTTATAAAGCTGAATTCTTTTAGGGTAAGGTAATCAATATCACTGACCCAATGGATTTAGAATTCTTGCACACTCTTGATGTTCAGATTCTTGGGGCTGTAGCTGTGGCTATTATGGCCATTGTTATTGGTGCTGTCTTTCTCTTCTCCTACAAAAAGCCCAAAGGTCTGAGCTTTTTCTTTTCTTTTGTTCTTAATTTTGTGCTTTTTTATCCTATATTTTGTGCATGTTGATTGGGTTTATGTTAGGAAGATTGGATCTTTTACGAAGTTTGTGATTGTTCTATGAAATTTAGGTTCTGGGTTTTCCAAATCTTCAGTATCCATTTTGAGAAGGATGGTTCTTGATGTTAAATGCAGTTCAAGCTGTGCAAATGTTATACTCTAACATAGTAATAAATGGATTGTCATTTTAAGTTTACTTGTTGTATGAGGCTTTGATGCGATTTTTATTAGCAATGGTTGCTCTAATTGCATACTCTTCTATTTCTGTATCTCTGAGATACTAATTTTAAGATGATATAGGCTTTGCTGTTTTGTTCTATGGTTTCTCTTTGAATGATTTATGGTTGTGTAAAAGAGCCTTATATTTCATCATGGATTATGGAGAGCTAGTATTGTTGTACCACAGCTAGAACTTGGTGAACTCCCCATGAATGAGGTTTTAATGAGCAAATTGAGATTCTCTCAAGCACCTAGATTGAAGTTCATTATTAACTAAAGCATGAGTAACTAAGTGGATTGGCTTTTAGCCCTTTTGTACTTTTGTTTGCTCATACGCTCAATCCTTTAGATTTTACATTTGAGCTAGCTTTATGTGAAGTTTGTTTTGCCTTTATTCTTTCTATCAATGTATTTGTTGTGTTTTATGAAGCTAACTAATTTTTCTGTTTGATTATAGGCTGCTTAGATCCAGAAAATTTGAAGCAGTTTAAACTTGTCAAGCGTGTTCAGTTGAGCCACAATGTGGCAAAGTTCACATTTGCACTTCCTACACCTACTTCTGTTTTAGGCCTTCCCATTGGACAACATATAAGTTGCAAGTTCAGTTCTTTCCTTCTTTTTTTGTGAATTTTTTATGTTTGTCTGTGTCAATCGTTTCTTAATCCAGTGTTTTTAAGTATTAATTGATATAATGGAAAGTTGCCTTAGTTGTTACCTGTCCCTGTCATTGTTTAGTTCTTTTATCAGCTTCTTCCCTATCATTGCCTTAGTTGTTACCTGTCCCTGTCATTATTTAATAAAAATAATATATTCAGCAACGGAAAATCCGTTGCTGATTTCGTGAATCAGCAAATCCGTTGCTGACAATCAGCAACGGATAATCCGTTGCTGACAATCAGCAACGGATAATCCGTTGCTGTGAAATCAGCAACGAAAAAATCCGTTGCTAATTAATACATTTTTTAGTAGTGGTTGTCTGTGGCTGGAGAAGAAGGTGTTGTTTTTCTGCTGGAAGGAAGATCTTCCACCACTGTTACTGTGTTGCTGAAGACAACACTATTGCTACTGGGAAGGGAAGATTGCTGCTGATTTCAGCTAGGATGATGAAGACTCCACTATTGCCGTGACTGGAAGTGACAAAGCCCTACTGTTGCTACTGAGGGGGGTTTCTGTCTTGAGTTCAGACTTTGGAGAATGAGAGCTGCTGACAGGGTGGTTTGGTCCCTTTTTTTTGTTGGTGGTGGTCGGTGAAGGGTCTTTTGGCCGATGGCAGTGGTCCCAGGCCAGAAAGAAAGGAAAGAAGGACGGTAGGGATACCAAGCTTCTTCTCTGTCCAGGTCCTAGGAGGCTAGGGAGCTCAAAGAAGAAGAAAAGGAGAAGGAAACTAAAGAACCGGGGGAGGATTAAGCTTAAGATTAAGCTTTGTCTTTTGTCTTATTATTGCTATTTTGTTTGTTGTGTTTATTTGTTTATTTTTCCTGCATTTACTATTTTAGCATGCATCTTTGTTTATGTTGTCATGCATCACTTTAGAAGCACACACTTTACAAACTAGGATAAGTGGGGGAGTAACGATACCCCAATGGCTTTAGCCTGGGTAAGACTCGTGAAACTATCCAACTCTCGCTTGATTGTTTACTTGGAAGTGGTTGATATGCCAAACTGATATTACTCAGGGCTTCTATTTTCACACTACTTGTAAGCCTCATATCAACCTTTCATGGACGATCACTGAGCATGTGAGAGACCCTTTGAAACTAGATAATGACCAACCTTTTGATGCACTCAACAATTAGGATATTCCTATTAGGTTGTCATCCCATAAAGGGTGAGTCCGCATTTCATACGTATTTTTTTTAAAATTAATTGTTTCAGGATTTTTACATAAATTGCATGATTTACATTTAGCAGGTTGAAATATAGGTTCCCCCTTGAAACCCGCCTATAACACTCGTTCGAGAAAAAGACAAGTGGAAAACGAAGAAAGAGCCCAGTTGGAAGCCCAACATCAAAAAGAGGTGGATAATCTTAAAGAAGAAGTTGCAAGGCTTACTAGTCTACTCGAGCAGGCCTTGAGAGATAAATCTGGAAAAACAATACTTATAGCTCAGCCTGAAGATATGCATATAACTCATTTTGATCCACAGAATCTGGGGCAAATAGGGTGTCAGCTGAATTTCAACAAGCTATGCATTTTCAGTCAGCATACCCCTCAAGAATTTCATCTACCATTGATTCTACCGAGAAAGAATCTCAAAAGGGCAAGATGGTGAAAGAAGAGGGTTTGGAAAAATAGACTGCCTTAGAAGAGAGGATAAGGGCAGTTGAGGGAAACCATTTGTGTGACCTGGTGAAAGCTGTCAATATGTGTTTGATGCCTAACGTAGTCATTCCTAAGAAGTTTAGGGTGCCAGACTTATTAAATATACGGGAACCCAATCCCCTATAACTCATCTCAAGGCATACTGCAACAAAATGGCTGAGGTAGTTGATGATGAGAAATTGCTGATTCATTTCTTTCAAGACAGCTTAAGTGGTGCTGCCCTCACTTGGTATATGCGATTAAATAATACCAAGGTTAAAAAATGGAAGGACTTAGTTGATGCCTTCATGAGGCAATACAAGTTCAATATAGATATGGGCCCTAATCGTTTAAGCTTGCAAGCTATGGAGAAGAACAACAAGGAGTCCATAAGAGAATATGCCCGAAAATGGAGTGAGGAAGCTGCACAAGTTAATCCTCCCATGTTGGAAAAAGAGATGATCAGTTTATTTTCCAATACTTTTAAAGCTCCATACTTTGAATTCTTGGTTAAAAGCTCTGCACAACATTTTACTGACCTGGTTATTATAGCTGAGAGGATTGAACAAGCCATTGGGTTAGGTAAAATTGCTGATCCGACTAAAAAGAACGGTTTCACCGAAAAAGGAAAGGACAATGAAGGGGGTTGCCAAGGCACTTATCGTCCCTATAGCTAATTTCTTCACACCAACTCTCAGAAATCAACTATCTTGAAGATAAAGCTTTGGTGATGTTAGGTCGAGAATGGTTTACATATCACTTCAATTGATTGTTGAAAAGATGCCCTTGTTGAGGAGAATGAATGATTGAAAAATTTCAGAAATTCCAATCAATGATCACTAAATGTTTAGCCCCTTTATGTGTTATCATGCCAGTATTCATGTTGGCATAAGATCTTTATTGTTGAACTTCTTTTCCTAAGCTTCAATGAAATAATGAGTTTGTCATTCAATCGTGTTCACGACCAAGCATTATTCATCTGATTAAGAGAGTTTTCTTATAAAAACTCATGAATACACTTTTGAAACCTCACGTGATCTCATAGACGCAATTCATCTCTTTTACCAAAATCAGTTTCCCTATTGGAGTTTTGAAATTTTGATCTGGCATTTTGATTTCAAAAATAATTTGATGTTTATTCAAAAACGATATTTTTGACATTCTACTTGTAGAATGACAAGTGAATCAAGCAACTCCATCATTGAGGTGACTAAATTATAAACGAAAAAAATGTGAAACAGAAAAGAAAAGAAAAAAAGAAATGAATAAACACCCTTACCCCATGACTCTTGAATCATGTGTTTTTAAATGTATGAATAATGGTATGTAGTGAACTCGTTGCTCATGGCCCATGAAATGCATCTTTGGAAAGATCAAACCATCACACTTGACGAGGTCAAAGTTTATTGATCATAGTTGCTTGCGTTTGAAATGAGGAAAGGCCATCTTTGTTATTCCTTTCACGTTCTGAAATAAGTACATCCCTTGCGATCCCTTTTTGAGCCTGAATAATTTTTCTTTCATGAAAAAAATCCCGACTAGGATCACACCCCACACTGGGGGGCAAGAGAAAATTTCAATGAGAAATGAGAAAAAGCCGTGAGAAAGCCAAAAAGGCATAAAAAGCCAAAGAAACTCAAATGCTAGGGGGCATACCCAAATCACAAGAAAAAGTGATAACTAAGATAAAATGAGTATGCTCTAGCAAAGCTATGAAAAAAAAAGGGGCAAATCAAAGAAGAGCGGTAAAAGAAAATATGAATGACGTCAATAGTCAAACTGTTGATAGTGATCCTTAGTCTTTGAGACCCTGAAACACTCTTTGAGCCTTATGAATCTTTTTCTTTCATAGCCAAGAACCACAGCCTACGTTACGTCCCGATAGAAGTCCTTTCTAATCAAGCAAGCAAGCAACCTAGAACAATAAACAATGCTCTCAAAATGCAAAGAATACTTTTTCATAAGATTCATGACATCAAGAATAAACTACTCATTATTATTCATGCTGATAAAAATGAATGTTTAAAAAGAGACAAGTTGTTTTTCTCAAACAAAACCTCGAGCTTTTTCTCGAGCCCTTCACAAGAATACCTCTTTGCCAAACACAAGAGCAAATAATCTCTTTTCCAAAAAAGAAAACAACCAAGGAGTTGCAAGATTTCAAAAGCAAATTATTTTAGACTCACATCGAAACAATTTTTGTTTTCATAATGCAAGATCAAGATTTCAAGATTTATTCTAAACCCATAGTCCACCAAACTGAAAAAGAGAGAAATGAGAGAATGGCCTCTTAAAACCATTATTTGTCTAAGTCGCTGACAGAGCACACTTAGGGGCAATGACCAATACAAGGGGGCAACATTGTATTTAGAAGAAAAAATTCTAGAAAAAGAGATGGTAATTTCCTTCAACCAGACAAGGGGGCATCTTGGTTTACAAAAGACATTTTGATCCTTTCAGCAAGTGACACCGAATGTTTTAGTAGCGAGACGAGGAGTAATGAATGATCCTCTTAAATTATTTGACAAGACAGAAAATCTCTAGCAAGCAAGTGCGTCACGATGGGCACCATAAAGGCTAAGTTGTGCAAACAAATCTGGAAATAGACTTACATGGGCCAACTCGAGTGGGCTAGAAGCCAAGCGACAAATATGACCCAAATCAGAGGTAGCAAGTCCTCATCAGTCAAGCAACAAGAAGACAAAGAAGAAATGGGGGGTCTATATTTCAAATCAGGTAAAAATGCATGCATATCATCTAAACTTTGAAAAATTGGACAATGAGTTTTGCAAATCTCATTAGAGAAAATTCCAACGGAATCCATCAAGTGGAAGGCCAACTTGAAATGGCCAGGATTGAAATTGCTTTTGAAAAATTTTCACTTTTGAGAATTTTTCAACTTGGGCAGGCCACCCACGAGAATTAGGCCCTCTGAAAAATCTCTATGTTTTTCCACCTCCTTAAAATGCGCCTTCGAGCCTTTAATCATCATTTTAAAGGCGCTTTCAAGTCCTTATCTCCTTTCAAGTGCGCCTTCGAGCCCTTGACCATCCAAGGTATTGCATTTCTTAACCCTACCTCCCTTTTCGAGAACACCTTCGAGCCTTACCTCCCTTCAAATGCACCCTCGAGCCTTTGATCATCATTTTTAGGGCGCTTTCAAGTCCTCATTTCCTTTTCGAGCGCCTTTGAGCCCTCGGTTTCCTCTTTGAGCGCCTTTGAGCCTTCGTTTTCCTCTTGGAGAGCCTTTGAGCACTCGCTTTTCTCTTCGAGAGCGCCTGTGTGCCCTCGCTTCTCTTCGAGTGCCTTTGAGCCCTTGCTTTTCACTTCGAGCGCGCCTTTGAGCCCTCTCTTCTCTTCGAGCGCGCCTTTGAGCCCTCGCTTTCCTCTTCGAGTGCCTTTGAGCACTTGCTTTTCTCTTCGAGCGCGCCTTTGAGCCCTCGCTTTCCCCTTCGAGCGCGCCTTTGAGCCCTCGCTTTCCTCTTCAAGTGCCTTTGAGCACTTGCTTTTCTCTTCGAGCGCGCCTTTGAGCCCTTGCTTTCCTCTTCGAGTGCCTTTGAGCACTTTCTTTTCTCTTCGAGTGCGCCTTTGAGCCCTCGCTTCCCTTCGAGCGCGCCTTCGAGCCCTCATTTTCATTTCTTTTTTTTACTTGGGTAGGTCACCCATCACAATGAGACCACTTCTAAAAAAAACAAAACAAAAAAAAAGTGGGTCATCTTCCAAATGACTTGTTTCTTGATTTCTACATCTAAAGGTCGTGTGTTAATATACTATTTTCAAAGTTTTCAAAGCAAAAAAAAAAACAAACAAAAAAAATGGGTCGTCTTCCAAATGACTTGTTTCTTGATTTCTACATCTCTCTGTAAAGGTCGTGTGTCAATCTACTGTTTTCAAAGTTTTCAAGACTAAAAAAAAAAAG
>Ga0325405_1004011_pt1 | contig 15130 bp, 7 predicted proteins | sample PopdelMetagenome_21_FD_205663 | JGI IMG/M metagenome (GOLD analysis project Ga0325405, IMG submission 205663) | Populus deltoides microbial communities from Bellville, Georgia, United States - Xylem-Control-R2 | ecosystem: Host-associated > Plants > Phyllosphere > Stem > Wood/Secondary xylem... | reverse complement strand
TTGGTGATATTTCTCATCTGGGTTTTTTTTTTTTTTTTTCTGACTACTTTTTCGTCTGTTGAAAGTATCGAGGCTGTATAGTACTCGTATATTTCCGTTCCACACACACACACACACATATATATATAGTTGTTGAGTTAATTTTATTATTCTTGATTGAATCAACATCTGCAAGTCTTTCAAGTTGTTTTTCTTTGAATCTTATCTCAAAAGAAACCGTATATTATATGCATATTTTTGTTTTCAAGACAAATATTAAAGCTTATTCTTAATTAATAGCTATAATTAATATACGTGCTTTTGTTAACATGAGTTCATAAATCAAATTCATGATTTGTGCTGTATAGATAGCTCGCAGGATATGAATAGCAAGCTGTTGTTTAAGTTTTTAAAAGTTAGGCTTGGGAGAAAGAAGATACATGTACACATAGCATCAGCTGTCTGAGAAAGAAGCATGAGTACTAGGTGTAGCATGGCTTCCATCAGCAGCTCTGATCTCATCGATGCAAAGCTTGAAGAGCATCAGCTGTGTGGATCTAAGCAGTGTCCCGGTTGTGGACACAAGCTCGAAGGAAAGCCGGTAATTGATATGGATAATTTCCTCATAAATATTCTTTCCTTCTTTCCAAATAGATTTCAACACAAGAATATTGCAAAGCAAAAATGACTAACATGCTTTTTCTGTTTTATTCTGGGGTTTTTCCCCTTTTAGCTTTTCTTTTTTAGGTATTGATTAATCAATGTAATTATAAATAAAAAAAAACTGTAATTTTCAAATTCTTAAGTTGATCAGCTTTTGTTTTAACTTGGTTTTGATTAATTGGAGTTAATTTTCAGGACTGGTTAGGTCTACCAGCAGGAGTGAAATTTGATCCAACAGACCAAGAGCTGATAGAGCACCTTGAAGCAAAGGTAGAAGCCAAAGACATGAGGTCTCACCCTTTGATAGATGAGTTCATCCCTACAATAGAAGGGGAAGATGGGATTTGTTATACCCATCCTGAGAAACTACCAGGTCAAAACTCTCAATTCTATCATCACCTTCCTCTCTCTTCATTGTTCAAAGTTGTTAGGTTTTGCCATATTATTATTATATCCCAGATTCATGAAAAAGAAAAACAAGAAACCTAGCTGATGATTTATTCATGTACGGCTTGTTATTGGGTGTTCTTGTAAATTTGCCATGACTTTGGAGGAGACTTGTATGTATCGTGTCTCAGTTTGTTGCACCTAAGTGAACCGAACCTTTTCTTCTTTTCATGCAGGAGTCACGAGAGATGGGCTCAGCAGGCATTTCTTCCACAGGCCTTCAAAAGCTTACACCACTGGAACAAGAAAAAGAAGAAAAATTCAAACTGAATGTGACTTGCAAGGTGGGGAAACGAGGTGGCACAAAACAGGCAAGACAAGGCCAGTCATGGTGAATGGCAAACAAAAAGGATGCAAGAAAATCCTAGTCCTCTACACCAATTTTGGCAAAAATCGAAGACCCGAAAAGACTAACTGGGTCATGCATCAGTACCACCTTGGTCAGCATGAAGAAGAGAAAGAAGGAGAGCTCGTGGTTTCTAAGATTTTCTATCAGACACAGCCAAGGCAATGCAATTACACTGATAGAGCTGCAAGCATTGGTGAAGGAAGCAGTGAACCTAACAGCAGAAGAGACGGTGGTAGTGGGAGTTGTTCTTCCAAGGAAATATCTCTTCATGGAGATGAAATCTCAGGAGCTGGGACAGTTGCCTCGTCACTAACAAGTTACACTGCCATGGATATTCAACAACTGAAATCTGATCATTTTTGCTTTACTCCATTCAGGAAGGGCTTCGATGAGGTATATTTATTCATTCACACACGCGCGCACACACGAACATACAAGTACTTCTTTCGTATATATTTATTCATCAACCACCATTTGCAAAACCAAGGATATTGCATGTATTATATAGTGCCTGTAAAAAATAAGGAATTGTTTTCTAAATTATAAAATTTTATATATCGAAAAAATTGAGATGGCTGTAACGTCCTTGTTTCTATCATATTTCTCATGCAAGATAAATTAACGAAAGTAAAAGAAGATCGGAATAATAAAAAAAGGAAGAAGAAGAAATTTCTAGCTAGGGTTAATTTTCTCATTTCATTGCTTGCAAATTCAGCATGAAAAACTCTTTAGACCTCACTTGATTATCTTTGTCAGCTAACTAAACTATCGAAGAAGAGGCTGAGTAGTAAGTTACAACGTACATTAATGAGAATGCAACCAATATTCAAATTATGACTGATAGATTGAGCAAAGGCATGTAAATAGAAAAGGTAAAGTAGGAACTAAAGCGGAAAGAAAAAATAATAAGAAAGATCCTGAGTCGAAGAGGTCTGAAAATAGACTAACTATCAAACTGCGTCATGGGGGTTGCAACCATTTCAGGTGGGGATAGGAGAGGCTTCAGTAGCAAGGGAAGCGTCAGCATCAGCCACATGCGATGAAATTCGAGAGCACCATCAGATGCCACATCATGTGGCCCATGATCCCCATCAACAACAGACGCAGCAGCAGCAACACCACTACCACCACCACCAAACGGCGCATCACCAGTTTGCAACCACTGCCTTTCAAATCAGCACGCCTTCCCATCCCTTCTCCACCATCATCTCTCCACCTCCCCTCAATCACTCCATAATTCTTGATGAGGACCCGTATCATGTGTCCAGAATAATGCTTCAAAACGAAATCCAGGTAAGTTGATCAACCTAATTACTAATCACATGTCCTCCAACTTCCTTTCAAATCTTATCACACACTATTAAATTGAATCGCATTCTAATGTGACTATGATTACTTAGTCTTAACGTATCTCTTATTAAGACTTAATTCCCATTTCTTTTATAGCTGTACTAGAACTTCTCCATATGGAACATGAGATTTTAGAGTAAATGTACGTCTGTTAACATAAAGTTGTTAACCACAATGTCCAGGAAACTGTTCATCAAAACACACATCTCTAGAGAATAATAATAATAAGACTGTGTACTTATATATTAAGTTTGACCTGGTGCCGGAATGTTATAGATCAGGGAAGAAAGTTGGTAGCCCAGGTGATATATAGAGGAGCCAGCTACCAACACTAAGACTCTTCCTCGTCCACCCTGGCCCTACCCCTCCCCTCCTCTAGTTCAATGAATAAATTTTCACCCTCACAGCTTGAACCAATTAGTGGTGTTGGTCATTTTGGAGTCTACGAGATGGGAAACTCACTAACTTGTATTGTCTACTAAATTGGGTGCAATAAACTGTCTTCTCTCTTTTTAAGGCTCTTTGAAGACATGATGATTAATCTTGAGGTTTTTTATTTTTATTTTTTGATTTATTGTGGATAAATGAATGCAGCAGCAGCAGCAGCATCATAAAATGGGAGGAAGGTCTGCATCTGGTTTGGAGGAACTCATAATGGGTTGCACTTCAAATGATGTAAAAGAAGTGAGTATGAACTTTTTGACCCTGAAATCCATGAGCCATGTTCCTCGTAGGAATTAAAAAGAACGAAGAAAGGGTGAGAAGGGATATTTTAAATAAAGAGAAAATAAACTTGATTGAAAACCATTTAATTTCGTTATTACCGGAGAAGATTACTGTTATTTTAAACTAAAGATACGGAACCGGAAACCTTTCCTCTCTCTCTTTTGTCTTTTATTTTCCTTTTCCTTTCATGTTTTGAGCTTTACATATCATGCTTACAGTATGTATGCATGTTCGAGTAAAGAAATCGATAGCTAGCGTAGAGAGCACCCTTTTCTTTTTTATTATTACTTGACAGGGAAGGGTAGATTTTAAAATATTTACATTGTAAATTGAAATTAAGAACATATATAAACTAACTTACAGGTTTACTAGCTACGGGTTGCTTTATTCCTTGCAGCATGCAAGGACTGCGCGCACCTTTCTTTGAAATCACAAATTTCTCAAACAATTTTATTTATTTATTTATTTTTTAAAAAATAGCTTTGAAATCACAATAGAGGTTATGAAAATACAGAAGAAGAAAAAAACCCAAATAAAAATAAGAAACTAAAGATTAAAATAAAAGGATGCGTGTGTCTAAAATAAGAAAGGTTGATGATAGCGACCTCAAAACTTTTATCATGCGTGTCCTCTCAAGATAATACAGTATCAGACAAGCTTATTGTGGATGAGATTAAAAGGACAAAAGACGCAGCTTCATTTATTTGTTTTCAAGTGCATTTTCTGTTCAAACCAGAACCCTAGCTAGCAAGCAATTTCTCACATGTTTTCATTTTTATTGCAGGATTCTTCCATTGCAAACCCACAAGAGGCAGAGTGGTTGAAGTACTCTTCCTTCTGGCAAGACCCTGGCAACCAGGATCATCATGGGTAGAACCGAAGGAGAAACAAAACCCATACAGACACTATCATTATCATCGTCATCATCAGTACTTGAAGCTACCCTGATATTCCTTTCTATAAGAGAACCAAGAGATCATCTTATGAGGTTGCTCTTTTACTTTATTTTCTCTTGGGCTGGGGCCTGCCTTGTTAAATTGAACCACCTATTCAACAGTCCATGCTGGTGAGAAAGAAAAGAAAAACAGAAGGCACAAAAACGAAAAAAAAAAATAAAAAAAAAAAGGAAACCAAGAAAGGCTGCCCTCTAATGACATATAGGAGAAACAAAGACCCAAAGCAAAATCTTCGCGCATGAAAATCATCACCATTTATGTGCCTAGCTATTCTTAATTATTATTTTATTTTTTAACTTCTCCAGTGTAAGTTCTTTTACTGTCATCTGAACAGAAATATATATATATATATATATATATATATATAACGAATAGGTTGTGCAAATTACAGGAAAAACGTTGTTAATTTGTTTTTCTTATTTCATCTTATAGTAAAATACGAATATATATAGCATTTTTATATAATCTCTTTTCTCAGCAATAAAAAGTTTGTCTGTGATTTCTTTATATTATCGGTTTCCTAATTATATCCTTTTCCACTTCTTTAAGTTCTTCAAGACAAGTTAAAAAGGACGTCAATTTATTTATTTAATAGAAATTGTTTTGTATTAGAATGAAAAAAAACCCAGCATGAGGAGAAATTTTATAATTTTTAAGGAGTACGTAGTAATATATTATTAGTTATTTTCTGAACCACTTTGAAATAAATAAATAAACACAAGTAGGAAAGAAAAATTCTAGATTGAAATATTCTTATTATTTTTAAGGGTCATGAATTATATACTCTCTCTTCTCTTTATGTATGTCTTTTTTATTAAAGTCAATCATATACAGTAACTAATAAGATGTTATTAGTTACTTTCTGAGTATCCTAAAATTGTCCGTAAAAAGTGATCAAGAAAAATAACATTGATAGATTATATATAGGCAAAAAAGTCTCTATTTTACCTTAACTTTGTTTTGCAAAACTATTTGTTACATCGCCTTTACATCTAAAATAAATATACACAAGTAAAATATAAAAAATAGTGATTTTTCATTTATACACAAGTAAAATATATAAAAAAAAACTGAAATATATCATAAATAAGAAGAATTGGTTGAGCTGGGAAAGTTGTTGATCGACTAGAAAATTTAATTAAAGAGGCAATTGACTAAGAAACCTTAAGTCATGATTGACTAAAAAGAAGAAATCAACTAACAAAGTATAAACAAATGAATACTAAAAAAATATAATCTTATTCAAAGCAAGAGTCAACAAAATAATTAATGAAAATACATATATTAGACTAGGCTTCATGTGTGTATCAATAGATGAGAAATTTAGCTTGTATTAGGATTTAGTAAGTCTCTTTATCTTATACGAATATTTTTATAAGATTAACATTATTTATGTAAGGAATTCAAACACTATAATAATACAAATAGGGCTAGATACTACTATAAACGATGATCAACCCCATGTATTCAAATTCTTGTAATTTTATCCTTTTTTAAAGGGTTTTTTATTTATCTATTTATTTACTATCTCATTTATTTTCTACACTTAAGTTTCTCTTTCTCACTTAAAACTCCTCTATTTTCTTTACATGGTAGTGTTTTAGAGCAAATTATCTTATTGAGGGTTCAAGATCTAGAATAAATGTTTTGTTTGATTAGAGATAGTTGTTGACTCTTCATACGTTCAATACTAAGTATAGTTAATTAATTAGGAAAATAATAAATTGGTACATTTTATAGGACTAAGATTCAGAATTTGTTCTAGAAGTCATTAAAACAAGTCTCTAAAAAAATACTAGTAAACTCATCTCGACTACTGTAGACAAATAGTTGGTGTTGTTTTAGAATTAAGGCAACAATAACACCTAGGAGAAGAATTAGGTGTTTCACTAATAATAACAAATATTGCAATTAACTTAATTAAATACAATTAACTAATGATATAATTAAAATGCTTAAAGTAAAGAGTATAGGGATAGAAATTGCAAACTCGGTTTCCAACGTGGTTCGACAATCCTACATCCACACCTCAAATACCAAACTGGTCTTGAGTATTATATTATTTACTAATCCAAGCCAAAGATTATAATGTCCTTTTTTAAATTCTCACCAAGCCTTTTTTCACCACTTGAAGAAATACCCTTTTCAAGATATTTCACGTTGATGATGTACCTCACTAATGATCAAGAATTTCACTTAAACTCTTGAAGGATTATAATTATTTGAAATGTAACAATACTCTCTAAAAAAGTAGATAATATAATTGAAGTTTATATCTCTATAACTCACTCAATAACATTTAGAATATATAAAGGTGTTTAAGTGTAGTGAATGCTAGAATTTATACTCTTGTGTAAGAATATGAAGATTTTAATGCACAATTATGAGTATGATTTAGGAATGATGATTTAAAGTTGTTTTTGCTCTTAAAATAGTTTGTACATGATATATATTTAAATTTTATGTTTGATTCTTCAATTAGACTAGCTATATATATATATATAGCAAAAACTAAATGTTTTATAGCCATTACAGTTCCTCTAATAACTAAAATGGCCGACCTAGTTAGATTAGTCAAGTCAATTGGTCAACCGGTTCCTGCGGATTCCCAAGTGTTCATCCCTGATGCACAAGCGATCTATGATCATTTCATTTGGTATGGCCAAACAATCAACTAGTTCAACTTAAAATTTAATTTTAAGCCTGGTGAAACATGAACAGATTAAATGCATATCAATCCTGTCACATATGTGTGGTGTCATGGCGATTGTCCTCTCGGAGCAGGATTATCAAGATGATATGGGTGAAAAGAACAAGGAATTTTTGTCCTTTATTAGTAAAAGAGGAGAATGAGAGTCGCCACCTAATATTTTGATCACTAAAAACCTTAATGGTCTATGAGAGTCTAGGTAAGGGGACTGATTGCGCAAGGAAAAAATATATCACCCCCAACTATGAAAAAATATTTTTTTCGCTTGTTCTAAGTCATGTTTCTATTCGTTAGTCTATTTGAGGTTTGAAAAAAGTCATCCTTAATGAAAAGATCCTATCTCATCAAGTTAAAACCTAACTATTCTAAAATTATCCTAAAAAAAGTGTCTAAAGTTTAAGAAAAGTCCTTATCGGTAAGGAGATTCTTATATTACCATGTTAAAAACTAAACAATCTAAAACCTAAGAAAAAAATAGTTTTTTTATTTTATTTGAATTTTTTTTCAAGTCCTAAAGGATAATCACAAACTTGTGATATCCATTAACTATTATTTTGTTTTATATTTTTTAAAGTATGATGAAAATGCAATTTTTGTTTTATGTAGGAAAAATACATGAAAATTTTAGAATTTAGTCATATGCACACAAAATAAAATATATTTTTTTGTATTTTTGAAATGAAGAAATGTTTTATAAATTTTTAGAATTTTTTTAAAATTTTATGAAAAATAAATATTTTTTATACTAGGTCTGTATCTTACAGTATAAGTCTACAACCTTGATATTAGGTGAAATGTTTGGAAAAATTTGTAAGCGACCCATAAATAATTTTAAAATAGTCCTTGAATGTTTTAGAATTTTTTTTAGATTTGTTTGGGGCCTATTTAGCAAAAAACAAAAACATTTTTTGTTTAATGTAGCTACCAAAATAGGCATAATGGCATGTTTGCCAAAGAAAACCTTTATCAAAATACTTGCCAAACCAACAAGACCTTACTTAATTGACCCGATGCCAAACTAACTGGGTTGACCTGAAATCACTGGTTTGACTTCGAACCAAACCTAAAACTTTGATTAAACCAAAAAACAAACCTAAAATAAAGTAAATATTAAAAAAGCATATTCAACTAAAAAAACATGAAAAGCATAAAATTTCTTGAAAAAAAAACAAATCAAACATACATAAGATGAAGAATATGAAGAATGTTATTCGTGAACCTAGAGAATAACTCTCATCATTGGCTATATATAGCTAAACCAGAGGCATAAAAAGATTATAAATCATTCAAAGGTCAATAATATAACACTTACTCACTTTGATTATCACTAAAAAAGTCATGATCTGATTAGGGAAGGTTTCAGTTTGAAATCAAAACTCTAAGATTAAAACCATGAACAACATGTTATTGAGGCAAAAGAAGTCTACAGAACTGGCTAGGGGTGTTGTACAAAGTAGAGAGTGCAAAGAAATGGAACAAAACTAGTTTAAGTCATGTAACCACAACAATGTTCTTCCTAAGAACATTGCACAAGAAAAAAAATACAAAAATGCCTAGACAACTAAAAATGGCAAATATTCAAGCAAACAAAAACAAATGCACTAAGAGCCTAGAAAACATACTAAACTTAGCAAAAGAAGCTTAAGCACACTCAAAACAACTTACTTTAACCATTAAAACAACAAGAAACAGGGAATTATAGGCAAAACAACAGGCATAGTCAATGTTATATAGCAAGACAAAAACATATTATAACATTGTTTCATAAGTTGTTCTTCATTTTCTTAATCATCAACAACATGCATTTGGCCTAGGCAAGCTAAAAGAAACACTAACAATAGTCTAAGAACAACAAATGAGGTATAATGAACACTCATTGTAGAAGATAACAATGGAAAGAGAATGAAAAAGGAGAGTGTGCTTATTAAAGTACACCCTCTCACCAAAGTTGAAAGCTTACCTTATCTTAAGATGTTGCCTTCTTGGTACCTTTCATTGAGATATTGTATGTGTGGCCATGTAGTTGTGTGCTTGAGAGGAGATAGAGAGCTTAGTAATAAAAGGTGAGGATCAGTGGTTTAGAAGGTAATCTCTGTTGTTTCTTTTCTTTTCTTCCCCTCTAGTATGGCCTTTTGCATGATTTTTTAAAGGGCCACTAGGATCTTTTCAGGTGCCCTGAGTTAGACTATTCTCCTCTCTTGATGTAGAAGAATCAATCCAGACCATTTAATGAGGCTGAAGGTCAGGCTTTGTAGTGTTTTGAAGTCAACAAAAGGGGTACATTAGCAAGCCTGGCTAGTTGAGGCGTAGGTTTTAGCTTCTTGTAGTAGTGCCTTTAATGTTGCAAGATAGTTTTTATTTTTTTCGATGTAGAAGTACAACATACAAGGTGTGAGGGGTACGTTCATTGTCCTGTTCGGGAAAGAGATGGGGGTGATTTCAGTCTTGTAAGGTGGCAACAAGACCAACCTTCTCAAGATCTTTAGGGAGGAAGAAGATTTGTAGTAAACAAACGACAAGTCATCTGAACTTTTTTTTATTTTTACTTTTGAACTTATCAAAACGATGTTGTTTTGAACCAAAACCAAATATTTTGGCCAAAACGCACCATTTTATTTAAATGAAAGTGTGTCGTTTTGATAACCTTTAGTCAATTAGGGTTCTAAAATTGGTATTTAACCAAAAGTCAAATTAGCCCCCGATCTCTTGACTTCTTTTAATTTTTCCTATCATTACTTATAACTTTCAATTTCATACAATTACACTCCTGCCAAACTCGAACACCAACTTCTGAGTTTAACACCTTTACCATTTTGGTACTTGGTTCTTAATTTCTTCAATTTGGCCCTTAATTGACCCTCAAACTTTGATTTTATTGTCATTTCATCCCTAATTTCAACCAATTGAGTTTGGAAAAATTAATTCTAGTCCTTTAAAATTCTAATCTTCTCAAATAAGCCCAAATTAAGATTCCAAACTTAATTTTTCACCAATTAAATTCCTAATAAAATTAATTTGACACATTAAAAGTCTAATTAAGTCTTTGCTCCTAATGAATTCTTTTAATTTGGCCTAGATAAATTTTTAAACTTAATTAATTCTTTTAGTTGGGCCCATTATTAGATCAAATTGGCCTATTAAAAATTTAATCAAGTCCCTATACTTAATTTTTATGCAGATTTATTCAATAATCATTTAGTTTGACCTTGAATCTGCATTGTCTTTTAGTCTTGGGTATAATGGAGTACAATTGGGCTTCCAATTTTATCCAAAACTCCTGTTTAGTTCCTCCATGCATTTAAAATCCTTCTAAGCCTGCTCTTGCCAAGTTGCTAGTATTTGCTTTTTCATTTTTTTTGTTGCTTTTCATTTAAAAAAATGGTAATTTTAGGGGAAACACAAAATTAGGTTATGGCAGTTGCCTCATCTTTACAATGCTTACAACAATAAGTCTTGTAAAGGAAATTATATAGTAAACTTGTAATGAAAAAAAGATGAGAGATTGTGTGAAACCCCGGTAAATTATAATTACAATATACAAATGATTTAGTGGAAATTCCAATAGGTGAAATTTATAACAAGACGTGGAATAAAATATATGGGTAGGAATCGAGTAGATAATCCTAAACAATATTGAGACTTTACTTGAATTTGAATGGAACATTGTAATAGCTAGTTATGATATAGTACATAAAAAATAAAAAAAAATATTAGGGAACAACCAAACAAGACGTAAACTCATTAGTTCGGGTATAAAAGAAAAGGGGAGACAAAAATTTCATGCCTTATCTCTCATTGAGTGTAAAGTCCTGATAAATCATAAATAGGATAATTAAAAAACATGGTGTAAAACCCCTGATCTAAAAATTAGCAAATCAGAGTAATTATTAAATAGGGCAAGCATGGGTAAATGAAATATTAATTAGTTATAAATCGTTTAAATTTCCAAATCGGATAAAAATATCATTTAAAAGAGGAAACTTATAAATTTGAAGAAGATGATTTATAGAAAAATAGAAGGGAGTTCAAAAAAAAATATGTAACCCTTTGCATGAGAAACATTCATTGGTAGTATGAATCTTGTGTAGAATCGCGTTTTTAAAAGTAAGAAAAATATTATGATAATTATGAATAGAAATCTTTAATGAATTAACTTGAGAACCCAAAAGATTTAAGTAAATCATGTAGGAAGCCAAATTTAGATTTTTGGCGAAAACATTATTGATTGTCTAGTTTTACGGTATTGAGAATATCTTTCAGTCCGACTGTTGGATGGGGCTGACATTTTACGAGTAAACCCTTGATATATTTTGATAGCTTGGATTATAATTTCAGGTTAATCAGAGTCTAGGAAGACCTTGTGAAAATACCAATAGACCTGGATTGGATAGAAAATGGTATATATATAATTATGAGTGGTAAATGGGTCTTTAGGGCAAAATCAAATTCCTTGTTTTAAAGGCTATTACAAATGAAAAACCAAAATCCACAAAAATGGCTTATAAAGCCTGTATTTTCTCCTAAAATTATAAGGGAATCAACCATGATTGAGAGCTTTAGGTGAGATTGAGTTGGTCTTTTACAGAACACACATTGAAGGTAGGCACTTTGACAACCATACACTTTACACCTTTGGATTGGGCTGACCTTTGGGTATGTTATTCATTGTTATGTCTGATACATTCTAGCCTGAGGGATTTTTAATATCAGGCTCCGTGTGTGAGATATGACTAGTGGAATATTTTTGAAGAAGACACCATTCTTCTCATTCGCAGTCACTAGATGTTTTCTCCTTCATCAACCATTGGATGAGGATGTAATTTTGATAAGTTGTTCATCCAAATGTTCTCTGAAGTCTGAACAGTAAAGATCAGAAACAAATTTCCCGACCATAAATGGCTCTTCCTGAACAGTAGGTCTCTATTCTTTAAGGTTAGTTTGGTTATGTTCCATAACTGTTGGATTGATCTGCAACTTGGATATGTTATGCTAAACATGATGCAGTATAAAGTCATAGTTGGGATTGATTGATTATTGAATATGCAAAGAATTATGAATAAATGTTATATGTTGATATTATGATTTAACATGAAATGTGTGATAATAAGGATACATTCAAATTATAAAGGTGAAATAAATCAATGGGTATATATTATGACTTAAAGTAGAGTTGGTTAGATTGATGAAGTGCGTTCTTGTATAAGTATATATTATGAACAAACATGAGGTATATGGTTAATGATGTGTTGTGTGATTATGAATGTAGTAGAATGAAAGAAAGATAGTTATTAAAGATGAAATTATTAAATTAAGGAATTCTACTCTTGCATAGAGATAAGGAAGAACACGGTTCATGCCATATTATATGTTTAAGGACTAAAATATAACTTGTAAAATATAATTGTGAGAACAAGATGAGAAAATGAAGTAATTGAGATGAAAGAATTTGATGAAATAGGTGTAGTATGTTTCAGCCAAATAAAGATTCAAGGAAGATTTGAATTATTGATTTAGTATCCCTTGTGTAATGAAAATTATGTTATGAGAAGGCTAAGTTAAGTAATGTAAGAACAACAAAGAAGTTGATCCTTGCCTAATGACATCACTACTTCCTAGTATAGATTATTTTGAGTGAAAGATCAAGGTGTGACTTAGTGTTGATGAAGTAGGGGTAAAGATTTAGAAATATAATGATGGGTTCACAAGGATGAAGGAGTACTTAAAGTCAAACTTGTATAAGGAGTATTACTTATCAAAATGGGAGAGATTAATTAGTGCACACATATGAGTCATGAACCTTAATTAGGAAGAAAATAATAAGGATAATAATGTTAACAAGATCTTAATTAGAAACAAAAGTTGTATGACGCTTAAGATGACAGTTGTCAAATGAGTAGATTGGAAAACTGGACAATTTTGTTTATTAAACTTACAATAAGATTAGTGATTGAAAAAGAAAAACTTTTAAGAAGGTTTATTCATAACATTTGTAGGAATAGATGTTAACTTTCAAATGAAACTAGCCTTGCTTAATTTGGAGCTGTGTAACTCCAAATATAAGCCAATAACCAAGTAAGGGTCTTGTCAATATAAAACTAGGCAGATTGTAGACGCTACTGTGATAGTTTAAATTGAGCCCTAAAATGATATATTTTGGAGTTGGTTTCTTTATAAATTTTATAGGCATGAATATTAACTTTCAAATGGAATATTTCATAATAAATTTGGAACTATATAACTCCTGATATGACTTAAAAACTGAAGGGGGGTCGAATTCAACCATACTAGATAGATTTCATTAAGTAGAATAACGGATGAATTTGGGTACTTTAAGGATAAAAATGGGTTTCCTTGCACTTCAAAAAAGTTATAGATTAGTGTCTTATCTTTGAAAAGAGTCAAGCCAAGTTCAAAATCAAGGTCTATAACTTTTCTTATAAATGAAATATGAAACAGAGATATGACTTGAAAACTGAATGAGGGTCGAATTCAACCATACTAGATAGATTTCATTAAGTATAATAACAGATGAATTTGGGTGCTTTAAAGATAAAAATGGGTTTCCCTACCCTTCAAAAAAGTTGTAGATTAGTGCCTTATCTTTAAAAAGAGTCAAGCCAAGTTCAAAATCAAGAACTTTTCTTATAAATGAAATATGAAACAGTGCTTTTGAGTAATAAAATAAAGATGGAAAGTGTAATGAGAAAATTAGTTGAAGGAAAATGAATTCATAGTAATGAACTTATATGAATGAGATTTCAATGATATTATAAAAATTCACATTATGGTAAAGTTATGATTAATACAAACAGGAGAGGTGTCTTGAGCAAGTTCATCTATGGTTAGAATGACTTATTGGGATGGAGAAGCAGGTAGGTGCCTCACACCTTATCTTTTCAATCTGTGAAAACTTATTGATAAATTTCAGAATTTATTATTGTAAACTGACACGATCAAAGAGTTGATGTCTTATCCCAAGTACAGGAGTGTCACAGTAATAAATAACCCGGCAAGACCGGGGTCGAACCACAGAGAGGTTAATTGTATAAATTATAATTAATAAAACAACAACAACAACAACAACAATAACAACAATAATAGTAACAGTAATAATAATATTAATAGTAATAGTAATAATAATAATACTCAGTACGTGGCGTTGTTATACCTGAGAATGATCTCAAAGATCGGGTCACAGGTTTCCAGCCTATATACTGAGTTTATGAAAAGATCAAAGAGATATATTATATAATATAAACAGATTTTTGATGCGAATGAACAAGGCAAGACCAACAATGTCAGGATCCTTGATCAAACACAGAGCATACTTAAAGTGCATAAAATATAACAAGAATAACAATAATAATAATAATAATAATAATAATAATAATAATAATAATAATAATAGCAATATTAGTAGTAGTAGTAGTAGTAGTAGTAGTAGTAGTAGTAGTAGTAGTAGTAGTAGTAGTAGTAGTAGTAGTAGTAGTAGTAGTAGTACTAATAATAATGAAGAAGAAGAGGAAGAAATTAATGAGAACTTTGAGATGGAAGATTAATGTAAAGATTAAACAATGATAAAAACAAATGTCAAGGTTAGAGGATCCACTAATAGTATTAGAGATAAGTAAAGTATAAACTCTTTATAAATTATCAACATAATCATATTAATCATCTTATTTACGTAACACCATACTTATAAATTTTATCAGGTATTCATGATGCTAACTTATGTTGACAACAAATCAAGTTCCTCTCATAATAACGATGTCGGCCGAAGACTATGAAGGATCAAGTATTTGGTGTACCAAGTGTTATACAAGACAAATCTAGATTAACCATTTAACAAGCAAGGTATTAAGGATTAATAAGATAAAAATGATAAGATATGTTAATAGCAAACTTGTTTAGGATTTAAGCATTGAAGTCCATGTTGAGTTCATATTATAC
>Ga0325405_1004010_pt1 | contig 15132 bp, 9 predicted proteins | sample PopdelMetagenome_21_FD_205663 | JGI IMG/M metagenome (GOLD analysis project Ga0325405, IMG submission 205663) | Populus deltoides microbial communities from Bellville, Georgia, United States - Xylem-Control-R2 | ecosystem: Host-associated > Plants > Phyllosphere > Stem > Wood/Secondary xylem... | reverse complement strand
TATTTTAATATATTTTTAATTAAAAAACATTTTGTATTAATGAACACAAACTAAATCTTGAGTTGCGTTACCAACCGATCTCTATCCATATTTATTTACAATGATTTTTCTTTCAGACGTGCTTGGCCTTGACCTTGAATAGAAAACAGCAATAATTTTAACAAAAGATTAAAAAGGAAGATATTTTCTAAAAACAAACAACTACAGTGGCACATGAGAGTGTTGGGGAAAAGAATAAAAAGGCGAAATCATTTTCTTAGCTCCTAAAATTCTAAAAAATCATGCTAAAATAAGAAATGTAAATGGACTCATCACCTGGGCTCAAATCATTTACGTCTCCGTATCTCCGCACTAATCATTAAGCTACATAAATGCACCCACCGCTACTTAACCACATCTAATTCAGATCTTGATTTAACATCTATTTAAGTCAACTATTATAAATAATAACATTAATTCTCACACAAATTTTTCTACACTCTTCATTACTAAACACTTTTTTTTTCAGATCCAGTGCTCCACTTTTGGTAACGCGGCGAATCATGTTTTTTTAAAAATTATTTTTTAAATTATTTTAATATATTAATTTTAAAAAAATAAAAAAAATATAATTTTAATGTATTTAAATATAGTATTTTGAAAAATAACCGTAACCATACTCTAAAAGCTTAGAGATGATTGTTACTTATTTTTTAAAATATTTTTTTATTTAAAAATATTTTAAAGTAATATTTTTTTAAAATTTATTTTTAATATAAGTGCATCAAAATAATATATAAAAAAATAATTTAAAATAATCTTTTTACTTTTTTATAAATATTTTTAAAGCGTAAAAGTTGTAGCAGAAATTCAACGAGTGTCCAAAATCTCAAAGATTTCATATAAAATAAAATAAAAAAATTACTGTTTTTTTTTCTTAATATCGAGGGTACCCAAACACGTGAAATAACAAAAACAGTAGAAGATAATATGGGTCCCATACCGGAACTCGGGGGGTCCACCATTACTTCCACTCCAAAGTCCAAAGTACAAGCATTTTAAACAGACGGAGATAGGGCAGAGTAGCCACTAACACCAAAGACGGGACAACGCGCCTGCGTTGCAGTCGATCTACATAGCACTTCTGCTCCTTCCCCCTCTGTTCTTCTTTCTCTACATAACAATCTTTCTCTCTCCCCTTCTCTCCCAGGCAAGTTCTCTATTTCTCTTTCTTTTATTTTTCGATCGCACTCGATGAATGTGCACGGGTCTGTTTGGTAACTGAGAAAATCTGAAATAGCTGATAGCGCTCGATGAGTTTGTTTTAGCTACTGTTTTTAGATTCGACTTTTTTGCTTCATTTCTTTGTTTCGTTTCAATCTCTGTTATTTCTCGGCTTCCAAAAAGACCGGTAGTTAGGGTTTCGAATTTGACTACTTTTGCTTGCAGCCATGTTACTCCTTTAGTGACACAGGGTTTAAATGTTTTATTGCATTTGGATAATTAGGTTCTTAAATAAATACATTTATTAAGATTTGCACATGGATTGGAGTGGGGAATCTGTAATCATTTAACAAGTTTTGTGCTTCTGAAGAAGCTGTTTGTAATTCATGATTTAGTGCTGCTTTGTTGGCTTCAAATGACAAAACAGTAGAAGATAATTCATGTTGATCGATCATACTGTGAGCGTTTTGCATGTGAATGAGTTTTGTTTTTGAGTTGCTTTTATTTCATGTGAGAAACCTTGAATGAGTTTTCTTTTTTTTTTTGAGAATGGAAATCATGGATCATGGATCATGGATCATGGATCAACTTTGGTGATGGTTTTGCAGGGTTGTTAAAAAATGACTGAGCCTTCCAAAGTTATACATGTTCGCAACGTGGGGCATGAAATTTCTGAAGTATACTCTCTCTCTCTCTCTCACGTGCTCGCACACAAATGATCAGAAGTTGTAATATAAGGGTTTGAAGTAACTAGTGTATATACCCTAATGTCTTTATACATGTTAAAACGTTTCACGGGGAATGATGCTTTTTTGGATGTTGGTCTTTAAAGACTGATTGCACTTCTATTAATAGCTAGAGATATTAAATTTCCTTTTGCTTATGCTGAATCGGATGGCTTCCGAGTCAATGTTTTTGTAACTATGTGCTGATTAGCATTCCATTAGTTGCATAGGAAGGAAAGTTTTATATTTCCTCATGCTAATTTGGATAGAGGAGAAACACCTTGGAAAATGTGAACAAAAAAATTCAGTAATTCTGTATGGGGTGATGAGGATTTGTCGGGAAAATTGCAAAGACATGAGCTACAACCCTTTCAATTTCTGCTTGTGGTAATGTTTAATGAACTCAAAAAAGATAAAAAATTTACTTCTGAAACGAATCAGGAGGTGTTATATTTCCTAAATGTGACAGATGAGAAGGCACGTATTCTATCGAATCACAGAAAGGCAACGGAGAAATCTGCAATCTGCGTATTATGTGTTATCTCGTCTCTCTAGAATACCTGGAGTTACCCTAGTGGCATGACAAAGATGCACAGCACAAGCTTAGCTGTTAGTGCTTAGGATGAGCTAAATCTGATGCTACTAATAGCAAAGTCTAACCTTAGCTTAATTTACCATACGGGATAAAGTTCAGGATGGCTTTATTATAAACAGTGTGCTTAATTATCTTATTTGATAAAATCTTAGCATTAATAAAATTCATCCCAGATGTTCTGGTTTTCTTGGCCATTTTTCAAAAGTAACTGAAAAATCGTGTAGAGTTGTCTCCTAAGTACTTAGAAGCTTTGCATGTCTCAGAACACAGTGATAACTGGAAACAGCTCACTAGCGTTACTGAATAATGGAATGGTCTTTTTGTACATGTTTACATACATGCATCGTTGATGATCTTTTGTTGTTCTCTCAGAATGACTTGCTTCAGCTGTTTCAGCCATTCGGGGTTATAACGAAGCTTGTTATGCTTCGTGCTAAAAATCAGGTTTCTCTAATGCATATTGAATGGTGGTGATATTTAACACATTAGATCTTTACAGAACCTGGAATGTGATGTGGTCTGATAACTGTTTTCCATGCATGCAGGCTCTCCTCCAAATGCAAGATGTTCCTTCAGCTATCAATGCTCTCCAACTCTATACAAACATTCAGCCAACCATAAGGCAACCAAAATTTTGTATTTGATTCCCTTTCAGAATTTCCTGCAAGGATGTTTCATCATCATCACCAATTTTGTATAATGACCTCTACCAAACAGTCCTAACAGATTGCTTTAATATGTGTTTTGAATCTCTGCTTCTTCTTCTAGGGGAAGGAATGTTTATGTTCAATTCTCATCACATCAAGAACTTACCACAATGGATCAAAATACTCAAGGGCGAGGAGACGAGGTGGGTACTTTGTATTCTAATAGACTAGAAACCAAATGTTGTAATATTGTTGATAGCAATACTTTGCAATCCATATAGGTGGAGAGCTAGAAGCTTCCGCGGTTCCATGTTGAACCTTAAGAGTGCTACAGTGGGTTATTTCAGTCTGCTCATACTAAAATGGCTTAGTAGCTGCCAGTACAAAAGTGTATCATGCAGAAATTAATCATTACTTGGATGCTTAGATGATACACTGATCCAATAGCTATATATGGTCAGCATGATATGGCCTTGTATTATTCAGGCTTCGTTGACTAGGTGCATGGTTCATTAATTGGGAAGCAAAGAGACACCCGATCTTCTGATTGAGGGTATCATCATAGAGACTAGAATTATGTATGGCTTCTTTCCCTTCTTTTGAAACTGCAGGGAGAGAAAAGAGCAACCAGGGGGGTTGTGCTAATTGATGAAAAGGATTCTTTATTATCAACTAGTGGCTGACTGGAGAGTTGCACTGTTTTTTTTATCGGTGGTTAAGGGTAATAGTGGCATTAAGTTGGAGTGTGGTGTTTCTGGTTAATGGAAAATGTTCATAACCAGAAAGCACAATATAAGGGGAGAATCATCATTAGTTTCTTCAATCACCAATAAGAAACCAATGTTGTAATCACCGTGGATTGTATTTTTCTTCCACCTTGATTTTTCCTTTCCGTGTTTATTGTAGATCATCGACTATATCTGCTTAATTTGACGTAAAATGTAGAGATAATATAGCCCTAGTACGTCTACCAAGTTTTATGCGTGTCTTTATCAGATGATTTGATCCAGCTGCACTGTAGCATAGCAAGTTAATTATATCTCTATTATAAACTGTAACTAATTTTTACCCTTTTGGACTTTTCATATCTCAAACTTTCCTTTGGCACCTCTCATGTTTTTCTTTAAGTGCTGTTGATTATATGCTTCCTGCATGTTGAATCATCAACTACAAATGATCTGTTTTGTTTGATCTTTCTTCTAACTATTTTTCTATTTATCTCTTCTTGCTGTCTGTGCTTCTCTATTTATTCTCTTCTCTCTCTTCTGTCTCTATGATGGTCTGCTGTCGGGCACTCTGGATGCGCAGCCAAATCGAATTCTGTTAGTTACAATACATCACATGCTTTATCCTATTACAGTGGAAGTGCTGCATCAAGTTTTTTCTCCCCATGGATTTGTGGAGAAGATTGTCACGTTTCAGAAGTCGGCTGGTCAGCTTCTTCAAGTTTTCTTTTCTCCCCCTTCTCTTTCTCTCCATTTTCTTTTAAGAATTTTAGTTCACACATGTATTAACTATGGTATTTACTTTTGTGCATTCCAATTGAACCACTGATAGTTTTATAGTTGAGTAACATCTTTTTTTCTGTTTCTTAACTGTCTACTCCGAGTGCTCTGTGGATTTGTCCTATGCTTTGTATCAAACACGCAGAGGAGTGTGATTTTAAAGTTTCATCCATGAATATTTTGCATATTTTTAGGTTTTCAAGCCCTTATCCAGTACCAGTCACGCCAGTGTGCTGTTCAGGCTAGGACTTCTCTTCAGGTACTTTACAATTTGTCATTCCAGATGTTACTTTCACCTGCAAGCTTGTTTTCAAAGTGTAGCACTTGACTTGATTTTTATTAAGAGTTTTTTGAAACTTGGCTGTTTTGGTAGGGACGCAATATCTATGATGGCTGCTGTCAGCTGGACATTCAGTTTTCAAAGTATGTAATGGACATACACTAGTGGTGGTGGTGGTGTGTGTGTGTGTGTGTTTTTTTTTTTTTTTGGGGGGGGGGTTATTATTCTTGAGACCACTGAAACATATGATTTCTGATTCTTTTTTGTCTTTTTCCTTTGGTGTTATTACTGTACTTTCCATATTTGTCATCTAGCCTGGACGAGCTGCAAGTGAACTACAACAATGACCGCTCAAGGTGAGTGGGTCGCCCTTTGTTTGACTTCTATATTTTTGATGTTTTTCCTGTCAGTGTTGCTGAACACCATATCTTCCTCTGCACAGGGATTTCACTAATCCTAACCTGCCTTCAGAACAGAAAGGCAGATCTTCCCAAGTATGTACTGGTCTCTTGTTGTATTTTGCTTGAATTAACATGTTTGTTGGTGATAGGTGATTTGTATTATTAAATTCTTTTGTGTTTCTTTTTGCAGCAGCCAGCATATGGCGATGTAGGTATGTATGCTCTTAAAGCTACTGGAGTTAGGGGATGTGCTGACTTTGGAGGTTACAATGAGCTGTTACTCTTTGCTTTCCTTGAGAATTAACTCCTTTTTTTTTTCCCTTTTTCCCATGCAGTTGGATATCCTCCTCAGGTGGGTATTGCTACGGTCACACCATAAGGACTATTTATCATCCACTTGTAATATTCAGGATGTCTGCTGACCATAGACCACAATCATTTATTGTTCTTTATTTTTTTGTATTTATAGCAATGGCCTGCCTAATTGATTTCAACCTTTCCTAGGCTGCAGTTGGTTGTTTTGCGAACTGTTTTCCAGAAATAACAGCTCGGGTTGAAATCTGAAAACAATAAAGTAAAGTATATGTTGGAGTCATGGTGCTATTGATCAGTTTTAGGGAACTTGAACTGGGACGTCAATCTTACCTATTTGCCTTGTTGCATTCCCCACCGTTGGTATTTTTATGTTATCCTCTCAACTTGTAACTGGAAACACCTCACTGTGTATGCTGTTTTCCAATGTGACCCTTCTTCCACACCTTTTTTCCTGGAAAATAAGAAATGATAGGAAATGTCAAGGCATGAACGACATCTTAAAGATCTCCATCTTGTAAATCTTGTTTATCCTTGCTATTTTCTGAGCTTTATTCTGTGTTTGTGGAATATAAGGTATTACTGGGTAGTAAATTCACCATTTCCCCTGGTTTATATAACATAACAATTATTTGTAACCAAAATTACTTCATTTCTGTAAGAATTTTCATAAAATAGCATGTGATCCATGGTTTAGCCTCAATAAGACTTCAACTTCTTCAATTGCTGAAATATCTTAAACATGCAAGCTTTTTTTGCCTAAAATTAGTTTCATTTTGTATATGCTGAAATGTTCTAAGATGTGATATGATTTGACACATTTGATCTCTTTTGAAATTTTTTTAGATGCCTAATGGAGCTGCAATTGCTGCTGCCTTTGGTGGAGGTTTGCCTCCTGGAATTAGTGGGACAAATGATAGATGCACAGTTCTTGCCTCCAATTTAAATCCTGATGTGAGTCTATTCTGATATCTTTATTCTGTTTGAATTTTTATTTTTTTAACAGTCCTGATATTCATTCAAGAAAAATGTTTTTGTGCCCAGAGAATAGATGAGGATAAGCTGTTCAACCTGTTTTCTCTCTATGGAAACATAGTGCGGATTAAGCTTCTTCGCAACAAGCCCGACCATGCACTTGTTCAGATGGGGGATGGTTTCCAAGCTGAGTTGGCAGTACATTTTTTGAAGGTTCACTCTATGAAGCTTTTGCAGAATTCGTTACTTTGTTATTATTTTTTGTAGGATCTAAGTTCTCCCTCCATATCACATTTTCTTGTCTCAATGAACAGTATTTTTGTTCTTTCATATGTGGAACAGGGTGCCATGCTTTTTGGAAAGCGATTGGAGGTGAATTTTTCGAAGCACCCAAACATAACTCAAGGTGCTGACACGCACGAGTACATGAACTCTAATCTGAATCGCTTCAACCGTAATGCTGCGAAGAACTACCGATACTGCTGCTCACCAACAAAGATGATTCATCTTTCCACTTTACCTCAGGACATCACTGAGGAGGAGATTGGGAATCTTGTAGAGGAACATGGGACCATTGTGAACACCAAGCTCTTTGAGATGAATGGGAAGAAGCAAGCCCTTGTTCTGTTTGAAACCGAGGAGGAGGCTACTGAAGCCCTTGTGTGCAAGCATGCTACTTCACTTGCTGGGTCAATAGTCCGGATCTCGTTCTCCCAGCTACAGTCCATTAGAGAGAACCAATAAAAGAATAGCAGTGTTAAGGATTTGCTATGGAAATAATAATTCTTGAGGATTCATGCCTGGCCAGGATATTCACATGTTGGTGACAGCTCCTACTCTCTCCTCTTGTAATGGGTTCATTGCTTTCTTACTGGTGGATGTTCATTCTCTTTTATTTATGTCTTTTTTGCTCACATTTTTTCCTAGGAATGTTTATTTAATATCAGGATTAGAGTTCATGTTTGCAGATTTGGTCAGTTTTGAAGAGTAGGGAGAGAGAAATGTGGTGCCTTTCTCGTTGAGGGGATCACTTTGTATCATTGTTGTACATTCTTGTAATTCAGGCTAATTGGGCCGTTTCTGTTGTATTCTGAGTCCCCCCCCCCCAGCGTCATCTTCCCTCTTTCCTGATGTTCACTACTTTGGATATCTGCCAATCTACTCTCTACCTCATTGTCCCCCTCCCTCCCTCTCCTCCTCCGCTTTGCTGTCTTTTTTCAATCAAAAGATTTAATGTTCTTCTTAGGTCACCTCTTCTTCTTCTTCTTCTTCTTCATCTTCTGCCTGCATCTCTCTCTCTCTCTCTCTCTCTCTCTCTGTTAACCAATGATTTCGTAATCGCTCCAGCAGTAGTGCATTTTCTGGGAAATTGCAAACCTGGTCATCCCCGAGCCCCAGCATCAGAAGAAACTCTTAAGAAAGCCTGTTGTAATGCATGAAAGAGTAAATGCTAAACAAGATTGATGGTTTTGAAGTTGCTCATGTTAGTAGCCATCGATGCCCTATCGCTTCTATCTCAAAATTCCACGCAAAGCACATATTTCATTAAACACCCGAACATCTGCTCATGGAGTCAACCCTGTCTCGAATATCAGCTCCATTTTCGCAGCACTTGCTCTGGCCTCTCCCTTGCTCGCTTTAGTTGTAGACATGAATTATACTTGCTGTTACTGAATTATTGCATCAGTAAAGGTGTACTCCTCGGTAACTCCATTTTCTCTTTTTTCTTAAAATTCTTGCAGTGCATGACTGCCAATTAGTAGATGACATGCCGGCTGAGAAATTGCTGATTCGTGATGTTCCTTTCGACATCGTATGCGCTTCCACCCAGGTCATCTTCACCAATACGACTATTCCCAAGCCTCGAGGTCTGTGAACAACCGAGTGAAACCAACCTTGTAATGGGTTGAGGTAGTTTTCATGACCTATCCTTAGAAAACAAGGTCTTTTAACCTGCAGGAATCTATCTACTTGGGCACATTGTCTCCCGAGAAGCTTGCCTAAATCTGGATACTCAGAGAGCTCAAGAGCAGAATTGAAAGAGAGACCAAGCAGAAACTACCTCGTGGACCGCCTGCGAAACTACCTCCCACTGCTCAGCGAAGATTAGCTCAAATGCACAAACTGACGCAACATCTTAATGCAAAAACCAAAGATGAAACAACAAAAGAAGAGGTTCGTTTGTTGTCCTGCCAGTTAAATAAAAAAAGAAGATACAAGTATAAATTGTTACTGTCTCATTGTTTCTGTATCATTATCATCATCTTTGATTTTAAAGGGATCTAACCATTCTGAGCGCACACAACAAATACTGCTGGTTTCTAAATGAGCTTTCTAATGAACCTAGCAACAATTTGTCAAGAAAAAAGGCTGAAAAAATAGCTCTGTTAATTTAGTTAAGGTCTTCGTTTGCTAGAGTGTTTCAGGCTAAAATTCAGGGTGCAAAATGAACGCTAGAGCAAGTGTTTGAGCCTTCGGCCTTTCGGTTAACAACCATGCGCTCTAACCAACTTAGCTACTCCAGCAGCTTGTTATATCGTTATCAATAACGTTCTATTACCAAGGTGGCCTGACTCTAATCTAGAGTTTTTTATTGGGTGGTCGATTTCTTCTTGCATTGCCTTAAAATCTGAACTCCACGGGGCCACCCTTTAAGACTGCAATTTGTTTAGGGATTTTCAGGCTGCAAGGATAAGAGTGAAGTTGCCAGAGGGAAGAACTGATAGGCACTCCGTTGCGTCAGCCTAGCCAGGATATAATTACTGCAGGAGAGATAGTCAAGTGGCAATTTTCAATCTGTATAACTTGGCTTATAGCAGCAACTAATAGGGAACTTCATATCCAGTTGAGATACAAATAATCTGATCTTGATAAAATTGTTGTGAGGAATAAGTAATTTAGCGACAAGAGTAGTTTAATACTCACCATATGACACAGGCAGAGTCCTTGTACGGAAAACAAGTTCCCTGACATTATTTCCTACGAATGAAACTGCTTTCATGAAGAGTATAACTGAAGTGTGTTTGACAGTTGCTTTACACTATAACACATTCTAAAGAAGAAATGTACATATATAGAGTACTGAGATCACCTCCCCCCACCCCACAAAAAAAAAACCCTTGCTGCCTCGTTGATTATCATGTTGTCAGACAATAACAGTTTCACTGCATGAGATAAAGGGAAGAAAGACATCAACAAGGTACTGTAAAACAGACAGTACATTGTGTTGTGGAATTGTCTATCTTCAGACCTTTATCAAACTCTATTAAGAGGAAGCCTGTTGCTCGGATGAGGAATCCTTTCTATAGGAGATAACACTTGAGGCATTGTCATACCAATAGAAACAATGATCTCTGAATCACAGAAGGAGAAAATGTCAGTCAAGCAAAAGCCTGAAAGGATTATGCAAATTATTACCAAAAAGACTTCAAAAGTAAACCACGTCCTCAAGCATGCAGGCAGCAGAAAGTTTCAAAGCACAAGGGTTAAGAAAATATCCTAAAAACTGGAAACATTTAAAAGAACCCAAAGGGATCATTCTAATATTGCAGACCCAGAAAAAAGAGAGAGCAGAAACTATTGCTGCAAATTTTGATTAGCAGCATAGCAAAAACAGTCTCATCAATAAAACAGCAGTTGTGCAGTAAAATCATACCTATGCCCTCTCGAATAGATAAATTTGGTCTTATGATCTCCTCTGAATTGACCAGAAATACATCACCAATGTACAGATGGTTGGTTGGGACATAAACGCTGCATAACTCTTCATCCCCATTCTCTCTCTAGAATCAACCAGCAAAAAAAATCAGCAAGAAGCTCAAGGGAAATACTTGACGCAACAAAAAATCAGTGAATGTTCCATACCTACAAATTTTAGCAAACATTGCAAAAGCACCTCATCATTTACATTTTTAAGGGGTGTCATTTAAACCAAATTTCAGAAAGAGAATCTTTTTTCCAGGAATTGCTCAATTACACTGACTGGTGATGGTTATGTAGCTGTTGCCGTTAATCAAGTTAAAGTAGCAACACAAGGAACCGGATGTCATTTGGCAAAAGCAAGACATCAATAATAATTCCATCCTTTTCTGTACCTGTTAGGCTCGTGGCTATTAGCCAATGGAAAAGTCTAGCAATTTAGGGTCAGTACCATGATATCAATTTTCAAATTCTTCTTATAAAAGCATAATTCCTCAAAAGACTAGATTAAGCCACCACCTTCTCTAACTACCAGATCAGTAACAAAGGCAGCTTCCTGCTTTAAAGAAGGTGCCTCTGCTGATGCTAAGTTCCTTGACCAGTAAAGAAGAAAAGGAATACTGAAGATGTTCCATTAATTATTCCCTTCCGAATTCCTACTTTTCATTGTCTAGCGGGTACAAACAAAAAGTTTTGACTGCATCCAAGATTGTTCTGTCCGCAAGCTTATACAAGATATCAGACGAAGTGATAACAGTCCACCTCTTTAGATTGGATTACCTGGAGGACTAAAGATGATGTGATGAAACCAAATGCATATTCGCCATGACGGGGATGTCGAATAATTGCGACCTCTTTAAAAGCAGTAGTATTTTGGTCTGCAGGATAAAAGGGGAATGGTTTTAGAGTTAGTAAGAGCATACAAAAATAAATAAATTAACTTGGAGCTTCATTCCATATCAGTAACTGAAGTGGAAAACCAAGATACGCTATAGGCAATTGCAGGAATTGGGCCATCAGAAATCAGGTTTTCACCACTCAATAAAACTTTAGCTAAAAGATAATTCACAACCAAACCCAACCAAAGTCCAAAAGAACTCTACAGGCTCTTACCGACAGCGCCTATTGAAAAATTCATTATGTCCAAAGACCAATAAATATAAGACATTTAAACCTTAGAATAATCAATCCTTGACGGCAAAAATAGTGTCAAAACAAGACTAAGTTTCTGTTTGTTTGGGAGACATAGGTACTAAGATACATTTTGGACAGTTGAATATATTTTTATCAGTTTATTACCCCCAAGCTCACTTTGAGAAAACTTGTGATTTGTGAAGCGCCTCTTATATTTGCTGCATCTTCCCTTTCCAAGGCTAGTTCTTCCGGAAGAAGCTCCAGAACGTCATTATGTATAAAATAACAAGATTAAAGTAACACGTAGTATTTGGTTTTTTCTTTTTTTGTGTTAAAATTTCCTTTTGTGGCCCTCTCTTGGGCAATTTTAGTCATTTCATCACGACAAAACAAAGTTTCAGTATGAGCACTGAAATTATGATATAGTTAGTTTTCTCATAATAGCAACTTTAAATAAATACATCTTTAGTATTGTGCTGATTGCACATACAAAACTGAAAAACAAATTACCTGGAGAAATAGCAGAACTAATTTGTTTAGATGCTGAGTATAAGTGCTTCACAAATGGCATTCTCTTAATAAACCATTCCCCGACCAAGAAAACGGTGGCACCCAGCCACGAAGAAGCAAATATCCCAATGAAAAGTATAAAAATGATTGACGTGACAAACCCAAGACCTGGTTCAAACAACATATATAACATCATCAGTGAAGAACTCTATCATGACAACAACAATTAAGAAAGCAGAATAACAAAATACAACATAAATAGATAAATTAAACTAGGATTGTGATATTTAAAATGCAAAATTCCAAGCTCCCCATGGCATACAAATATAATTATAATAATGAACACTCATACTTGCAGCCGATGGTGAGTGTACCAGGCTTTAGTAATAATTAAGTCAAGAGCTATAATTCAGAGATGCTACGAAATCTCACCGAAAATGTCAATGCCGAGATGGGCGTAAATCGGACTGAAGAAGCCATCAACAAACTGAATAAACCACCATGTCACTAAAAATGTAACTGCCACCGGAAACAAAACAACACTGCAAGCAATTTCACTATGTTATGGTAATGTGCAATTCATGAAAAAAAAAAAAAGCAATCTTGTTTATTTACCATACCATCCAGTCATGAACTTCTTAGAGGCCCAACTTTGAAGAACAGCATAGCAAGCCTGATTTATCAAGCAAACAAAACACCCTTTAATGGCATACTTAAGTGTGATTAATTAAAATAATAAAATATAATTAAACATAACTTGAAAACCAAAATCCACAAGCAAAACATGACGATCTATCTATTTAGTTCAGTATTTGGGGATTGATGCGATGAGAATGTGTATAAGAGTGTTGCTGTATTAGTGTTAGAGTAACCTTGCGAGTAGAGGAATTGGGGGACCCAGGAGGGGACTTGGGGATGTCATCAGGGTCTGAACCATGGTGATTCAGACCTTGACTCAGTGAACTCGAAGCCAGTTCTTTAGCCTCTTCCATTTCAATCTTCTTCTACCTAGAATCAATTCAGCTCTGGAGCTTCTTCTTTTTCTTTTTTTGCTTTCTTCTTCGTTGGTTTCGCTTGGTTTGGCTTGATTCGCTGGGACTAGGAGTTGAATTTTTAGAAATTCCTTCTGTTTGGCTATTGCTGGATGCATATTATTGTTCTGGGATTGGATTGTCCTGATCCCTTTTAACTTAGTTAAAGTCCAACATTACGAAAATCTCGCGAGTATAAGGTGAGCCTGTAAGGGTAAATGGTAATAAGGAATTTTGTTTCCTTTTCGTAATTTGGATAAAACTAGCTGGTTAACCCTAACTTTTTGTATCACACCAAAAGTTCTTTTTAAGACTAAAAAAAACTATGAAATCATTTTAATGTATTTTCTAATATTAAAAAAATAATTATAAATTAAAATTTTGATTTGTGTGTTTAATAAAAAAACAAAAAAAATTATATATGTTAATAAATAATAAAAAATATTGTTAACACCAAATAAAAAATAAATCAGAAAACTGAGATGCTGATATATCTTAAGATATATAATATCATGCACATTGATCCCCTTCAAATTGCTTTATTTAAGTACATTAAAATAAATATTTCTTAAAAGAATAATAATTTAAATTCCGTTGAATAAAATAATTTGCAAAGATAATTATTTTTTATTAATATATTTTTTTCAAACAAAAATAATTTTTCATGTTCTATGTTATTTATTTAGTAAAAATCAAAATCAACCAAAATAAATTTCAAAATAATCTTAGACGATTTGAAATAAAAAAAATATCTCTCAAATTAAAACATATTTATCTTATTAACATTCTTTATTTTTTAAACATTTTTTACGAGAATATTTGTTTTTTAGATATCTTACCATAACCAGAAAAGCAAGTTTTAATAAAAAAATAATATTATTTTCGTCATTTTGATGTGAATGTATTAAAAATATAAGAATATTATACCACTTACATGTTGCAACATGGAACTTCTTGACATTGTTATTAAATTCAAGGTATAAAAAAATAAAAGAAAATAATTATGGGCTAAATTAAAAAAAAAAGGATAAAAAGAAGTTATTGAAAGAATGATGACGAAAACTAGATAAAAAACCAAATGAAAATAAATATCGAGGAACAAAATTAAAAAAAATATAAATCAAGAAAATGATAATAACATAGCAATTAAAAGAACGATGACCGTAAATGAATAAAAAAACAAATGCAATAAATTTTTAAGGGATGAAATTATAAAAAAATAATAATTAAGAAACATATAAAAGCACAGAAATAGAGCAATTAAAATTACAGGGACCAAATCGGATAAAAAATCAAATTGAATAAAATGCCTAAGGACAAAATTAAAAAAAAATTTAAACTTCAAAAAGCATCAAAAGTCGAATAAATAATAATTAAAAGAAAGAGGACCAAAATCAATAAGATTATAAACCAAAGGACACAATTATTTTTTTTGGAAGTTTATGCGTGTTTATTTAGGAAATGAGAGAGAAAAGAGATAAGAAAGAAAAACCTTCACCGCAGCCCAATTGATCCTTTGTCGTAAGCACGCGCTATACCACTAGAAAAAGGACAACACACTACTCCCAAAGCCGCAATGGAAGTAGGACTTTGGCCACCGCATAGTCCCTCACGTACCACTTAAATGACGCAAAAGCCATGACGTGCTGATGCGTCAATGGTTTTTAATAATATTTAAAAACTTAAAATTACCAAGTTATCCATGAAAAACCTAAAAAAAGAACAAAACACCCTTGTAAATAGCTTTTTTTTTCTCGAATTGCAAGGTTAATTCTGCCATACTATTTTAAAAAAAGAAAAAGATGGAGAACCCTCTCTTTGCATGTATATTTTTTTTCTTTTTTAAGAATATGACCGTCACTCTATTGTTTTTTTTTAATAAAAAAGAGCCCTTCACCCAAAGATCAACTTTTTTTTTGTTTTTGAGAGCAAAATAGTCATTATACTATAATAAAAAAACATGTCCAGATCATTTTTTCCTAATCAATTTTGAAATAATAAATGTATCCCATGAAAAAGACATTTCTATCCCAATTGAAGGTTTAATTAGTTTTTTTAGAAAGGAAAAATCATATTTATACTATTAGAATCCATAATTTTTTGTATCTAAAATCA
>Ga0325405_1004008_pt1 | contig 15134 bp, 11 predicted proteins | sample PopdelMetagenome_21_FD_205663 | JGI IMG/M metagenome (GOLD analysis project Ga0325405, IMG submission 205663) | Populus deltoides microbial communities from Bellville, Georgia, United States - Xylem-Control-R2 | ecosystem: Host-associated > Plants > Phyllosphere > Stem > Wood/Secondary xylem... | reverse complement strand
AACACATCACGAAGAATTAAGGAGATTATATATATATATATATATATAGTCAATTTCATAAAGTATTCTTAAAGACTTCTTCTTCCTACAGCCACACAAGTTCCATCCATATTCAATACCTAGACTCCTTCTTCAATTCCTACACTGCTACCCTGTTTGCACTAGAGACTGGTTCCTTCCTGTTGGGACCCCACTTGTTGAACTCGCAAGGTTTGCCTTATAAACATTAAACAGTAGTGCTTCAAAGGTTGGATTTCGCCGGCATTGATGTAACGTCTGTCAAATAACCAATAGCTTAACTAGGAAAGATACGACGAATAGTTTTGTATTGCTCTGAAATATATATTCTTTTCTAAGTTCAGGTTAATACTATTTTATATTTAATTTTTATTAATTAAAATAAAAATAATAAGATTTGAAGTGATGATTATTAGATTAATAAAGCTCTAATATAATTTTAAAAAACCCATTACTTAAACTTTTAGATAAGGTGTAAGATATATAATTTATATAATTAATACGTTACTTTTCATTATTGCAGTACTAATAAGCAGACAATAGCTGAAAATTAATTAAGCAAGTATTCAATATTTAGAGCACGTAAATCTTCAGTATTCAACTAGTACTAAATAATCATTCGTACTCCATTTTTTTACTTGCCGCAACGACGTAAATTAATAACGTAAAATCATGTACGAATTAATTTGCCTTCAGAGCTGACAAGCTCAGGCCGACAAAAAAATCTATTGCAATATTAAAATGTTTTTTGCTCTTTTAATTTATTTATTTTTTGTCAATGTAAATATTGATGTTGATTTTTAATTGATAATGTTTATTAATAATAGTAGTAGGATACTCTAAATTGACATCTGGATATAATTTTTAAAGTGATCAAAATTGATAAGGCTTTCCTAGTGCCCGAGCATGCATGTCTTTGACTAGTGAGACGCCTTTCTTTGCATCATCTTCCACACCATTTTCCCACGCCATGCACACACTACTATATTTTCTAGTGATATATTGTCGGTTGGATTTTTTTTAAATATATAAAATAAATATTAAGAACATGAAATTTTTTTGAACGGTTTTATTAAATCTGATTAAGTAGTTCATTTTGAAACCTCTCAACTCAACTATTTACCTAATTCAAGTTTTTAATTAAATTATGTGAGAGTTAATTCGATTTAAATTAATCGATTTCATAAATTCATATGCAACCTTTATGATCAATAAAAGCATGACTTAACTTTTAAAAAAACTTTAAGATAATAGTTTTTTAAAAAATATTGAGACAATGACAGATTGAATCGGCTTCGTCTCCCCTGAGACCCGGGTCATGGACTGTATTGGGTTTAATAATTTTTTTCTTTAATTATATAATAAAAATAGATGCTCATAAAATTGAGCACTAAACTAAAAATATATATTTATTTGAGACAATTATCCCTAGAAAGCAAACAAAAATCAATAATGCATTTCATTTCCCAACCAATCCAATATTAAATGATGAAATAAAAAAAAGAATAAATTAAAAGACAAAAAAAGCATATCTTATCGATGGGTAAACTCGTCAAACCTATGAATCGGGTAAGCCGAGCTTGTATGTCAAACCTGTGAACTGAGTTATAGACTCCACTGGGATTATGATTTGTTTTTTTCAAAACTATTTTTATTTAATTTTATGATAACAAAAATAAATGATTACGAAATCAAACTCCAACCCAATACCGAGATTTTTTTTAGATCGTGATAACCTTATAAAAGGCGAAATGAAATCAATTATAAAACTGAATTCCCAATTAACCAAGTATCTAAAAATAAAAATAAAAACTAATTTTAAAAATTTAAACTTGCCAGACATGTGAACTAAGTCAATCAGCCAAACCTATGAATATGTCCATGAACTTTATAAAGTTTAATAACATAACTTTTTTCTTAAACTATTTTTTTTTTTACTATATGAGAAAAAAAACTAGACAACAAAATAGTCAAGTTCAATTAAAAATAGACACTCCACCAAACGCGTAAATCAGGACAACCTGAGTTATCCTCGATCGCAAACCCGCAAACCATGTTAATCTTATAAAAAGAAACAAATTATGAAGTCAAATTCTCAACCATCCCAATATTAAAAGAAGAAATTGATAAGCAAAAATTTGAGAAAAAAATCATAAAAACCAAAAAGAAAAGGGAAAAAAAGCAAAACATTATGGATTACTATTATCATACATAGTGCAATGTGTGTGAGTGAACAATGGTTTCCTCACACCATTTAATTTTTATTACTTTATAAAGTTTAATAATATGACTTTTCTCTAAATTTTGTTTTTTAACAATATGAAAAAAAATAGACTATAAAAAAAGTCAAGTTCATTTAAAAAAGAAAAAAAAACAACTCATTAAACTCGTAAACCAGGGCAACCTGAGTTACCTTAGCAAACCTGCAACCATACCAACCTTATATAAAGGCAAAATAAAAGGAAGCGAATTACGAAGTTAAATTATGAACAATCTCAATTTTAAAAGATGAAATTGATAAAAATAGATTTGAAAAAAAAATCACAATAAAAATTCAAAAATAAAAAATAAAAAAGAAAGCAAAACATTACTGTATTACTATTGTAATACAATACAATGAGTGTTGGGTAAACAATGGTTTCTCCCACATCCTTTAATTTTTGTTACTTCATAAAGTTTAATAACATGATTTTTCTCTAAAATTATTTTCTTAACAATATGAAAAAATAAACTATAAAAAAACCAAGTTTAATTTTAAAAAAAACCCCTCCAAATTCATAAATTGAGGCAACTTGAGTTACAATGACAAATCCACAAACCTCATAGAAAGACAAAATAAAAAAATACAAAATTAAATTCTCAACCATATCAATATTAAAAAATAAAATTGACAAAAAAAATTTTGAAAAAAAAATCATAACAAAAAAAATATAAAAAGAAACGAAAAAAAAAACCATGTGTTTAACAAGAAGAAAAAATAAGAGAAAATACTGTAACAATTCATAAAGCTACAATAATTTCCCCATGTATTGTATTGTAGCTTTTCTTGTAATAATATTACCTTATGGAAAAAGAAAACAGATTTTATTTTAAAGACACCAATAAGAAAAATTTAAGCAACGAAAGAAGGAGCAGTCTGGTTTGACTCGATGAAGCCCATATATCTTGAATTGGGCCTTATTGGAATATATGGGCTCAAATAAAAATTATACTATGTAGTAGGGAAGCCCACTTTATGCCTATGTAAATAGTTCTTTCTTTTCTGAACGAATGAGAGCAGATTTTGTCAATTTAATTTAGATAACAGTAAGGAATTGACCTAAACCTCACCGATATATTTTCCCTTTATGATTAGAAAGTTATCCACTGTGCTGCTTCATCTCACTACTTGTTGATAATTATGCTGAAAAATCAATATAAAAGCTATTAACCCTTTAAAAGTTTTTAATAACAATTAGACTGGGTGGTCAAAATTTTTTTTTTTTTTATCTTTCCGGATCGTTTTAATGTGTTAATAAAAAAATTAAATTTAAAAAAATAAGGAAACATATTAGAAAAGATGGGTGTATTACTATTGTAATAAAAATGGGTGTATTACAAAACAAACATATTTTTTGTTATAAAACAAATATTACCTTGGCAAACCCATAAACCACACTAACCTCATATAAAGACAAAATAAAAGGAGCAAATTACAAAAATAAATTCTCAATAATCTTAATTTTAAAAGATGAAATCGATAAAAATAGATTTGAAAAAAAATCCATAGCAAAAATTCAAAAACAAAAAAAAAAAAGAAAGCAAAATATCATGTATTACTTTTATAATATAGTGCAATAGTGTTGAGTGAACAATAGTATAATCTCCTAAAGGAATTGTTTTTTTTAAACAGTAGGTGCATCGGAGGCCTAAAAAACTATTGTGTTATTACATAAGTTGTTTAGAGATGTTGTTTTGTTTGTTGGGCTTGAAAATATCATGCATATGATGACTAGTAATGCTTTTAATTATGTTGTTGCTGGCAAGTTGTTGGTGGAAGAATTTCCTTCAATATTTTGGTCTCCTTGTGCTACTCATTACATCAACCTTATGCTCTAAGATGTTGGTAGGCTACAGTCAATTTATTTTGTTGTTGATCATGCTTCTAGTATTACAAAGTATATTTATAATCATTGATATCCATTGTATTTGATGAGAAAGTTCAATGGAGAGAAATAAACACTTCGGTCAACTCCTACTTGCTTTGCTATTAATTTCATTGCTTTGCAAAACATTTTAGTACACGAAGACAATTTAAGAGCTATGGTGACATCTAGAGAATGAGTCTTCTCTGTTAATGCTAAAGATAATAAAGGAAAAAGGTTTTTTGATAATGTGTTGAACTCTATATTTTAGGAAGAATGTGCATCAATTATAAGAATAACCGAACCAATAGTTCGAGTTCTAAAAATTATTGATAGTGATGATAGACCTTCTATGAGATATTTATATGAGGCTATCCATTCTGCAAAGGAAGAAATATTGAAAAGATTTCAAAAGAAAAGGGCTAAGGTGCAACCTTTCCTAGACATCATTAACAATAGGTGGGTTGGATAATTGTATAGGAAGCTTTATGCAGTGGGATTTTGGTTGAATTCTCAGTTTCAATATGATGTAAATCTAATGGATAGATATACAAACACCACTTTCAGACTTTTAGATGTTGTTGAGAAGTATGTAAATGGAAATGCAACTCTGCTAAGCAAGCTTACAAGTGAAATGAAGTTATTGAGGAATGCAGAACATGACTTTGGTAGAGTGTCCGTAAGAAATGATCACACATTTTTACCTTTAGGTATATTATTATATTTATATTCAAAGAAATTTAAAAATATTATCTTGACATAATCTCTTTTATTAATTTTGTATATAGATGAATGATGAGTGACATATGAAACTTGTGCTCCAAATATCCAAAAGCTGACTATATGAGTTTTAAGTTAAACTTGTAGGTCTTCGAGATGCGATAGGAATTAAAGTGTTTTTTAGCACATCCACTCTAAGAAGAGAAATCGATTGGAACATCACATACTTAATAACCTAGTTTACATCCATTATAATTTGAGATTAAAACAAAAGTATTTTCTTTTTTCTAATTCTTTAAAAGTTATTTTATATTATTAAGTAGCATCATTAATACTTATATTGCCTTCACTTTGATTTTGTAGGAATTATTGGAAATGATGGAATTATAATCCAATTAATTTTGAGGCATTTTCTTGATACTGGAAATTGGATAGTAGAAGATAATCCATCATCTTTGACAACCGAAAAAATAGAAATCTATCACAGTGATTTATCAACCATGACTATTCAAGATACTTTAAATGAATGTAATGGAAGATTTGATCCTTTAGTTATTAGTTTGTTTGAAAATTAATTATTGTTCAACATGTAATGTTTATTGGTTAATTATGTTTCAATTGTAAATTTGATAAATATAAATGAGATTGAAGATGACTATGATAATGAAGATACTAGGAGCATGGTGATGTTTCAATAGGCATTAATGAGGTTAGCTCAATTCCATTGATATTTGATTCAAATTTTGTTCCTATGGACACTGAAGAACTTAATGCCTACATTCAAGCAAAGTAAATATGTTAATGTGTTAGAAAAAGTATGGTTATTCGAATGAGATCTTGTACTTTACCATTCTTTTTTTTTTAAATTCTACTGGTATTAAATGTTTAACATATTCTAAAATCTTTTTTAATTCCAATAGAGTTTAAATGTTGTTATCTTATATCTTCTATGTTAAATTATTTATCTCTAGAATAACTTGTTATTTTATTATCCTTGCCTTTAAATATTTTCTTATATTTAAAACAATTATGTTAAAAGCTTGTTTATTTGAGAACAAATGAACAGATTAATATGTTGATGCTAATTAATTAAGCTAGCAATATGATATATTTTTATATCCTAGCTAAATTTTATTTCAAAACAACCATAGTAATACATTTAATGAAGAGGGGAATCACTTTCCTTTTAACATACCCAGTGCTAGCCCAAAAGGACCTGACCTACCACCAACCTACTAGAAAGGCATATAGTATATTCATTAAATGTATATTCAATAGTGATCTATCACCATAAAAAGCACTTATCTCTTAATCAGTCTCTGGAACCAACAAAGGTAAAGGAATGAGCCGAATTACCTTTCTCCCTGTGTAAAGTCCTGTGACTATATAAAGAACAAGAAGGTGAAAGGGTCATGGATGATCTTTTTCACCTTCTTCTCTTACATATCTTTCATTTTCTCTTCACTTGGTTTTTCCTACTTTTATACATCCCTCGATCCCTCGTACTCTATCTTATTAAAGGAGATTTGTTTTGTAGGTATATCTACGTACCACTTTCTTCATTTCCAATCAACTTTCATTCAATTCTGTTGTGCAAAGGGTCCTCGTATTTTTGGAGTTTCATGAGTTGATCGATAATGATTTAACATTATGTCATATATGGCCGGTGTGATTTTTGGGTCACTTTCCATCTAAAAAGTTTTCAATGTACAATGCGAATGTGAAATAGGTGTGGGTTAACTCAACATGAAGTATTTGCTTAATTAGTGTCTAATGTAATGTCATTAGTCTATAGGTCATTCCATCAGCACATAGAGCAAAAGGTCAACAATCCTAATTTCTCAAAAATGTTTATTATATATCTCCACCTTCAGTTTTCAAGATTATTGCCCTTGTATTCGAGAAATGATTCGTTGCTTAATGAACAGTTACTAATTCCAGAATTTTGCAGTACTCCTTGTCTCGATCCTGCGCGCTGAAAGATGAGTGCACTAAAACAAGTGAAGCAAACGAAAATTAACTAATAAAACTAACAAAACATAAGCAAGAAAAGCGAGAGAAAAAAAAGGAGGGAAACGGGAATTCTATGATTCTAGGCTTGCAAACCAATCCTTCAGAAAGAATCGCTTAGAAAAAGTAATGGGTTTGCTTCAAAGCCAGCCGAATCTCACTAGTTTCTTCGCCTCCTCATACTTGCGTTCTTTTTTTTATATTCTTTCTGTGTATGTGTATCCATATGTATTTCTTCTTTTAATAAGTCTATTATAACTTTCATGTTTGGAAAACGCAAGACTGGCAAGTAAGGAAATTCACGTAACTGTCCAAGGGTTATAGCTCTAATTACAGAAAAAAAAACCCTCTCCTTCTCATTGTCCCTTGACAACATTCATTACTACCTTTTTAATACAAGATTAACTCCAACTCTCCTACCTTGCTAGCTTTCCTCCTCACCTCTATCTGTCTCTCTCTCTCTCTCTAACTGTGTGTGTGTGTTCCTCTTTGATCATTAAATTAATGATGATGGGTTCTCAAGATCAAACGATGGGGTCTAAGGAGTTAAAACAGATCATTAAAGGCAAGCGTACCAAGCGACCAAGGCCATCTTTACCGCTAAATTTAGCCATGGAATCTTCTAGCTCATCTAGCGCTGAAGAGAGTGGAGGTGAATGTGATCAAAAAATCTACAACAACTCATCATCGTCTCCTGGTCCTAGCACCTTATTTGAATTCACGGAAAGGACTCGGGACGAAGAAGACATGGCCAACTGTTTGATTCTTTTGGCTTAGGGCAACTAAAACTGCAAAATATTAGCTAAGTTCGTGGCTATTGCAGCAGCAAAAACTATTACAAATATCAACAAGGATGTTGGGTTATATGTTTACCAGTGCAAGACCTGTGATAGACGTTTCCCTTCATTTCAAGCACTTGGTGGACATAGAACGAGTCACAAGAAACCAAAACTTGATAACCTTGATCATGAAGACAAGAAAGTGTTGACGACAGTACGAATGGCTCATGAAGAGCAAAATGGAAATCAAAATAACATTAATACGAGCACAACCCTTTCATTGCAACTAGTAAATGATAGGGTTCTATATAGTCCTAATGTAAAATCTAATAAGGTCCGTGAGTGCTCCGTATGCGGTGCTAAGTTTTCATCTGGTCAGGCTTTAGGTGGTCATATGAGACGGCATAGGACATTTGCAGCTGCCACTTCAACCACCACAACAACAACGACAGCAACCATGAGTTTGGGAAGAGTTAGTGGTCCTGATCATGAGTCCCAAAAATCCAAGAAACCAAGAAATAGCCTACAACTGGATCTTAATCCTCCAGCACCTAAAGATGATCTCCTAGAACCCAAGTTCCACTTGCATCCAAGGAACAAGTTCTTGTCCTCACAGCTTCTCCCTTGGTTGATTGCCATTACTAATCCAATTAAAATGGAAATTGTTGTTTTCTCATTTAGGATTATTTCACTCCAAATTCAATTTGGGCTTATTAACTTCATTTTCACTAATGCAATTCATATTTGTTAATTATGATTCTTTAAAATGTTTTTTTTATTATTATGATCATAAATGTCGAAGTTGGATTATTTGAGTAATTAAATGGCTGCAGGCTTGTTCATGGTGGCATTATTCACTTCAGAAAAAAGTTACATAAATATTTTCTTTTTTTTTTTGTTTTGATTGAGAGGAAAATGTGGGAATTTGTGGAAGCAAAACTTCATTGGCATGAGTTTGCAGCCACCGATATCACAACCAAAAGTGGTGGATTGGGTTCTTCTCTTGTTTTGTTTGCAAGAAAGCTAAGGCTCCTATAGTCCCATATCTACCTGTCTGTTTCATTAATATGACAGAATATTAAACGGATGGCAAGCAAGCCACCGCTAACATTTGCCTTTCTTTTATGGATCTACATGTACTCGATCATTTAGTGAAGTAGGTTATACGATAAGTCACCCTTAAGCCATCTGTTATAGTGCTAATTCTTTGTTATATTAGGCAGTGAAGACTCTGTTCTGTTTATCACACACAAAATTGACGTTTACACTCGCACTATCTCACTTGATTAGAGGCGGTGAATCTTGAATACCATAATATTACAGCACATATTTCTTTCTTACTCTCTCTCTTTTATTTATTAATATGGCACATATTTTGACTAATCACAAGAATCCTGAAGTTAATGATTATATAAGTTTTCAGTAACATTAAAATTTATGATACTCAAACTGATAACTTCTAAAAAACAAACTTAAAAATTGAACAAATAATTTGCACTCTTCGTACTAGCTACACTCCTCATGTTACAGCATGTATTTTTTACTTTGCCGGGTTTTAACACTACTTTTTGGCTGGTTCACCACGCTTTTAGTAGATTGCCTAAACATAAACCAAACTTTCTAACAACTACGAAGAGCTTTATATAAAGAATCCCTTGTGAGATCCATGTGTCTAAAGAGAACACCAAAGTGAAAATAATTGGTGTATGACCTCGGCATTACCAACTTTAGATTGTTAATGGTACCCAAAAAAGACTTAGATTTGTGCGGATTCCTGAATTTCCAAAGTGTAAAGCAATCCAGCTTTTAGTAATTTGCGACATGTACACGACATTATATATTTTCTAAGTGCCAACCCACATTTATGTGTAGAATGTCCTTAACCGAATCAACATTGGTTGTCATAAAGTAGTATATAACGCTACCATTCATGGTAAGATCAAAGAAGACAAGGGAACTTGTACCCAAGTGATCTTTTTTTTTTTTGTCTTGTGCTATCACTTTCTAATAACAAGTGGGCATGTATATAGAAAGATGATTAAGAGTATGACACCCACGATGTAAAGACGAGGTTATCTATAATTTTTTTAGTTCGTTACTTCCATATTTTGTGGGTGTTAAGAAGCACGAATACATGTGACCACTTTGCGTGAGGCGTCCCTATACTTGAGAGAGCTAAGGGAAGATGATAAATAGTTGTTCATTGCCATTTCGCTGTTGCACATGTATGATGATAATGTGTTAGCTAGTCTATCCTAAACACTTTTACATGAAACCGTTTATTTTTATGTTTTATTATTTTTTTTATTTCACTTCTATTCCATCGCATTTTAAAAAATAACCGTTATTATACTTTCAAACAATGTTCATGTCAAGTCTGCATCAATACACTTAAGTAGCGAGTTAAGGATTTAATTAGTAGCGCAATTTGAACCTTAAAACTCAGGTTGAATGGATTTTCTTCTTGTAACATAAGCTAATATTTTAGTAGTTGTTCGTGTGTGTTTTTTTTCTCATTAACTCACTTTACGGATTTATTGTTGTAAATAATAAAGACTACTTCAAAAAAAATTTATATGGTGTTTATATAGTGAATTTTAATATGGGTTTGGCGACCTTGACAGACATAAGACTCTTGTGTTTAACAATCATGCAAGACCTAATAAAATATAGGTATGGAGAACGTGTTAGATCCAAAATTCTTGGGTTTGACAATCAACCTAACTCAAGACAAACATGGGTCTAGAAATGGTGTCAGGCCCAAAAAACTTTTTTTTGAATTAATTTTCTAATAGCCACAAAAATCTAATGATTTTTTTTAAACAACCACAACTCTTTAATTCTTCAACAGTTTTTTTTATTCTTTAATTGTTGTAACAACTCTTTAATTTCTATTTTATTTTCTATCTAGTTGTTACATGTTAGCGGTCTATGGATACCACACACTTTTACAGTCAAAGTGTGCTGAAAAAACCATAGTATTATTAATCTGTTTTTGAAAGGCTTGCTAGTATTTCCTCTCTATCTTGATCGTTGTTTTTGTAACCCTCTTGTATTTAGAGAAGAAACTTGTTAAAACCTGAAGGATAATTTTGTATTGAGAAAATATCCGTATAATAATAATAATATCTATACACAACTCAAGTTATACGTTGTTTCTATTCGTATTGACATTCTTACAACATTTACCACGGATAATCACATAAATCCTTTGACAAATGAAGATTCATTAACGAGGGATAAAAGACTTGATATATTTTTTAGAGCTTCGAAAGATGGTAAGGTAGCTTGCTTCCAAGCAATTGCACTAGATGCCTCCCGATTGTCAACACCCATGATCATCCATATCCAGCATGCGCTAAGATATACGAAAAAAGAACCAGCTCCTAAAAGCAAGCCGCAAGTGACCAAAATGAGCGGAGTGGAAAGACTCCAAAGACAAACCCAATCTCTTACAAAGTGTGGACTGTGGAGAACGGCACCGTGCTTGGAGGTATAGGGTTCATGCCCACCGAAAGATAATTGAGTTATGGTCTTCTTCTATACAGTTTCAGGCCCATCAATTGTCCTGTGTCAAGGTCCACTTTTGTTGCTCTCTGGGCCACTTCTTATATATATATAATTTCTTTTTTTCTTTTTTTTTTTCGTGCCGCGAACCAGTTTTTCCTTTTATTTTACTTGCTGAAGCCCTACTTTTGTTTTAGCTGTCTGCTTCCACCTTCCTGTGTATCCTACCTGCACAAACACAGAGGGACGGAGAATTATTTAAAAAAAAACGAGAAATGGCAGTACATCTCGACAATCTAATGGAAGAAGAGGAGAACGAAGAAGACAATGCTCTGTTTGAAGGAGACGGCTTAGGTGACCAAGATTCCGATATTCCTCCTCACCTCCTTGACCTCGCCCGCGCCGCTCAGCTCGGTGACCTCGACGCTCTTCGCAATGCTCTAGGTTGATACCTTCTCTTTTTCTCTTGCCCTTTTTTTTGGCCTTTTGGGTTTTTTTTCCACTTGTACAGTTGGCACTGATTTGCTTGAATTTCTAGTTGTTGGATATTTGGGTTAGGTTCTTGCTCAAGGGTTTACTTCTTAATTAGTACTGGTGTGATAAAAGAAAATACGTGGGTTGATTGGATTTTTGATTATTTGGATTGGTCTGTGTTCATATTGGTAAGTTTGGAAGGTTTTTTTAGTAAGCTGACCAGTAATCTCTATTGAGTTGCTAATGAATGGACTGGAGATTCAGCAATGGTTGGTGGGTGAGTGGACTTCAGTGGTAGGAATAGCTGTAGACATCCTGCTGAGATAGGGTTTATTATCTTCATGTGAAAGAGAGCGAGAGATAGAGGCCTGTTGCTGCTAATCAACTGAATAAACAAGCTTGATGTGGAGCTGTGTATATTCTTACTTATGATCTGTGGAAGACGCTGTATAATATAAAGGATCTCTTTTGGGTGTTAGTTCTTATAAAAACTACCCCTACCGCCTGCGTTTAGGCTAGCTACACTTCTCACTTCTAAAGCCTGGTTCTGCATCTGAGTAGATAGATTTGGTCATTCGGATCCATTGTTTCGAAAATTAAATAGTGGAAATAATTTTATGAAAGAGTTTAATAACGGGTTCATTGCCTGCCTATAAAGTTAATAATGCTTGAACTTGACCCCAAAAGTGAAGCTACTTAATTGAATTTTGGAATGCGAGATTCCTAAAGATTGGAGTTTGAACTTGAGCATTATCAAACATAACACGTTTCATTCTTTGATTTTTCATGGGATTAGAAGAATATATTGCTGCCGATTTAGATCTTTTGTTAGCTTCACCATGCAGGATTTTTTAGTTTGTGCAAATGTCAAATTGATGATGGTTTGTTACATGACTTAGAGGTTATAAAACAATATTGTTGAACATGGGCAGTGACTCGTACAATGATTAGAATCTTCTGGACTTGCAGCCAATAGGTTTCCAGTCCAAGGCTTTGAGAGTAGCTAGTTTATAACAAAATGTGAAATGGTAAAAAAATTTCCTTTTTGAAGTAGAAAGTAATGGAAGATTGGTAATTGCAAGGTTTTTAAGAAATCTCTAGAGTTAGGGACGATGTGTGCAGAATTCATTCCACTCATTAAGTTAGAAATCAGAAGTTTGAAAGCACAAAAAAATTATTTAATGTTTTCAACTGCCATTTCATTCCTGTCATCATTGCGTGGCGCACAAAAATGCCACCTAAGTCAAATAGGTGGAAGATGGTGACACGGCTCTCCATTTCATTTCTGCTGATACTTCAGTTTTTGGTTCAGATAACCTGAATGGCAGCATTGATGAACCTGTGGAAGATGGTGACACGGCTCTCCATTTGACATGCCTGTATGGATATTTACCCTGTGTCCAGGTTAGTGGCCTCGATTTATTCTCTTTTACTGCTTTTTGGTGGTGCTTTATAGTGTTAAACTGTACTACAAATTATTTCACTTTCCTCTGTAGCTACTCTTGGAAAGGGGAGCAAACTTGGAGGCCAAGGATGAAGATGGGGCGATTCCTCTGCACGATGCTTGCGCAGGGGGTAAGAACAAGAATTTATCACCATCAACTTGTTCTGAATTCTTTCCCCGTAAAATTATCAAAACTAGTGTTGAACTTTTCATTTTTGCTCCCTCCCTGCCCTTGTTCTCTGCTGCAGGATTTACTGAGATAGCCCAACTTCTACTGAACACTGCTAGTAGTGCAGAGCGTGTGAAAAGGATGCTAGAGGCAGTTGATGATGAGGGTGATACTGTGAGTTCCAATAATAAATTGAATAGTTTTAGAGTTTTGGTAGGAGGCCGCATGCTTAGAGCTGACTGGAAATTGGTTAGGAGGAGAAAATAGGGCGAAAAAGAAATGATGTGATTCCTGTTTCCTGTTTCTTTTTAATCTTGTTGGGATTGTTGTGTTGGGCCAGTCAGCTGATGTCATTGCTGTGGCTTTGCCCAGTCCTTTAGCTGGTGGGAGCTAACGAGGGTTCTTAGAGTGACAGTTTATTGGACCTGTAGCTGTGTTTTAAACTCCCTCCTCGCCCCCCTGTCAACCCTTGTATATGTAACACTATTCTTTCTTTCATTTCACTAATCACTGATATTAAAACCCTTTTGCAGCCCCTTCACCATGCAGCAAGAGGTGAGCATGCTGATGTTATTAGATTGTTGCTGGCTTCTGGTGCCTCCGCTACAACAGCAAACTCATATGGAAAGGTTAGCAACCATTGGTTTCATTATGGAGATTATGAATCTCATCTCCTTCATTTACTAATTAATTGTTATGGCAGATTCCAAGCGAACTACCTGAACCAGATACTGAAGCTCACAGAATTTTGGAATCCGCTGGAAGTGCATCTTCGTGACCATCTTCAGCTTCCTTACACAAACACAAACTTGTACCTAATGGTAGTTAGAAATTTAAGATTTTATTATTATTATTAACCACAAATTTAAAATGTTCAATGCTATCATTACTGGTGCCAGTGAGTTTTGGATGGTTGAGAGAATGGTATGTGATTAGTTAGCCCATGAATACTTGGTGTTGAAGTTTTTTAAGACACGAGCTCCTTAATTTCTGGCCCGAAGGTCTCTGAAGTTTAGTAAGGTCTCTGAAGTTTAGTCAGCTCTAAAGTAGCATTGTCTATTCAGTCTTTGCCTTCCAGTTCTTTTCGTTCCTAGTTGAGTCAAATCGTGGAACAGCTTCTAAATGGAGAATCCATTTCAGAGTATAAGATTAAGGGCTCCATTTAAAGTTTATCCTGAAACAAATTGGAAGCTGAGTACACCAATTGCTACCGACACCTACGTTTAGGGATCAATCCTACTTTGGAATGTCCAATGACTTTATAATAAAGTTTTAAGAAAATAGAACTAGATTAGATAAGAAATACCTTTATACGAGTGACAATATATTTTTGTTAATATAATTAAAGAAAAAGTTTCACTGGATTGTGTTTTTCTTAAAAAATTGAATTTTTTTTGCTTAAAATTTATTTTATTTTATATTTTTTTTGATTGTTTTGATGTATTATATTAAAAATATTTACATTATCATATTTCTTTTATCATCTTTATTTGCATATATGCATTTCAAGAGAGTGGGGTCAAAGTTTAATTTTTATCATCCATACGGGTTTAATATCTTTTCTAAAAATGAGCAATTTGATAAGTTTTTTATTTTTAGATATTAACATTATTTTTTTATGAACAGACTAATTAACGAGTTTTTTATTTTTAAGGATATATATTAAATTTTTTATGAATAACTTCCTCGATGAGTTTTTTGGACAGTAAAATTCTCAAATGATCTAATTACAATTCTTCTATTTTAGGGACATAAACAAAAATTTTCGCTAATGGTGAATCAAATTTTATTGTTGTCTTGGTATACAATGTTGTCATGGAGTTTTTGTTAATAAAACTTAAAAACCGATTGACACTAACGAGGAGTTATTATTGTACCTTATTACTGTT
>Ga0325405_1004006_pt1 | contig 15137 bp, 7 predicted proteins | sample PopdelMetagenome_21_FD_205663 | JGI IMG/M metagenome (GOLD analysis project Ga0325405, IMG submission 205663) | Populus deltoides microbial communities from Bellville, Georgia, United States - Xylem-Control-R2 | ecosystem: Host-associated > Plants > Phyllosphere > Stem > Wood/Secondary xylem... | reverse complement strand
AAATAAGGTTTTTGATTATTTTTTATATTTAGTTTAAAATATTATAATTTTTTAATATTGTTTTTTCTAATTATCATTATTTTTGTTGCTATCCAATTTTTGACCCATGTTTTTGATAAATTTTTAGAAAAAACCAAAAATAGCAAAAAAAAAACAATGAAAACCCAAAAAAAAAAATGCATTTTGATATACTTGCATCGTTTTTAGCATTTTCAACGTCATTCCAAAAAAATTTAAATTTTTAAAGGTATTTGAAACGCGTTCAACTTTTAACGCGTAAATTTTATAATTACTGATTTTTCTTGTTGAGTTGACGTTGATATTGCTCACTTTTAAAAATATAAAAAAAAATTAAAAAAAAATTTACAAAAAAAAAGGAAAAGAAAAGAAAAGAAAAAGTTGAGGGACTGGTTTGAAAACCTAGCAAAACTTTTCCTATAAATATCATGCTACAGTAAAAAGAAAGGGGGAAGAAAAATTTACTCACGGGAAGAGAAGAGAAAAATTGAGAGGCAGGGGGGAAGAAAATTTTTACAGGGGAAAGGGCAACCAACAAAAGAAAAACCCTAAACCTAAAAAACATTCCTCCCCCTGCAGCCGCCTGAAAGGTAAAAAACCCAAGCTTTCATCTTCTCTGCAGCCATCACCGTTCCCCCCATTTCCTCTCAAGTCCCAGCCGACAAGCCGTGCCCCACTGACTTTGGCTTTTAGTATTTTTGGTCCCGGAACCAGTAATAGCTGGGGATCTCTATCTCCCTCACTATTCTCTTCCCCATAGAGACCGACCTCTGCATTTTCCTCTCATCTTCAAGTTCCGTTTGCCTCGAACTCCAAAAACCAGCCAAGGCCACACCCACATCAACCTCCAACAGCGGCAGCTAAGACCTGCCCTCTACACAGAAGTTTCCCATTTCCTTCTCACGGTCTCCGGGCCAACCACAGACCCCCGGCGTAGACCAGTCTCCACCGAAACCAACCTGGAGCAGCCCGAACACGGCGGCAACCCACACATGGGTGAACTCGCAGATCGTCCCCTTCCTCATCAACCGACTCTTCTTCATCGGTTCAACCCCGTGTAGCAGATCTGGACCGCGAGCCAACGGCCGGATCTGCCACAAACAGAGGGAAACGAACCGGGAGGAAGAAAAAAAGACAAAGGATGGTCCGATCTAAAGGAAGGAAACGGTTAAAACCCATTGTTGTTTGTGCGTTTTCTCCTTTTGCAGGTGACGGGGATCCTCACCGCTGGCAGAAAAGTGAAGAGAGGAGGAAGCCGCTCCAGACACCACTGGTTTCTTGCGGCGGTGTGTGAACCCACGCGCTGCCAGTGGCGTGGCGCGTGGAGAAGACGCGCCGCTACTGTTCAGCGACCCCACGGCTTCACAGCTCTGTTCCTGTGATTTGGAGCTTCCGGCACTGTTCAGGATTTTAGTTCAGGACTTTTCTTTTGTAAAATTTAAATTGTTTAATGTGTTGTTTGGATTGTTTTGAACATTGATTATTTTGTAATATTCAGTAATGGGTGTGTGAGTATATTACAGTAAAAAATGTTAGTGTGTGTGTTTGTTGATTTTATTTATGTTATTGAATTATAAAAATTAAAAAGAAAAAATAATTAAATGTTTAATTTGAATATGGTTAAATATGTTTAAGACAAATAAATTGGACAAATAAAATTATGTTATACTTTTCATGAAAATGTAAGAACATGTTTTTATGTATATTTTGAGATTTAATAATTGATTTATTAAAGCCTTAGAATTTGATTAATATTTTAAATTTTTGAATTATATCAAATTATAAAGTAATTTATTTTAGGTAAGGTGAGCTATAGGTGATAATACCTTTCCTAGTTATAATTAGTTTTTTATCCTTGAATTTCTGACAAAGATCAGGTTTTCTAGTAACCTTCAATAAAATACAAGGTGACGACTCTCTAGAATCAAATCAAGCAAGCATAACGGAAAATCATCGTGACGGTTGTCCTGGTGACGTGCGACAACTTTTATAAACTACATAAAAAAAATTTATTATCAAAACAAAAAAAAATTATATGAACTAAAAAAGATAATTTTGACAAAAAAATAGATTTTTTTCACCATAATCTTATTTGTTATCTTTTCTACAAATATTTATTTTTATTATTGTATAATGAAATAAAAAAATAGATTTAAAAAAAAAAGTTTATTAAACTCGATTGAACTTATTAACTAGGTTGGACAAGTTAACTTTAGGTTAATTTAAAATATCATTATTTTAATTTTAAAAAAAATATAAAAACAATGTTGTTTTGAAAAACAAATAATAAAGTCAAATTAGAGATTGACCAACAAATCAAGTTACTTATGGACCTATCAAATCAAGCATGTCGTATTGGATCAACAACTACCTAGAGGCCAAGTCAATGTAACATCAAATTGACTCACCATGCTAGCTTAGTTAGGTTTAACAACATTACCAAAATGTTTCTCACAGCGTATTGTAAACAACTAATTAATTTATTCTAGAAAATTATAATAAAAGTTAAATAGTGAGAGAAAATTATTGTAAATTAAGAGACATTTCACTGAAAACTAAGAGTATTGGGTCTAGCGGTATGCCTAACCCAAAAACTTTAGGTTTGGTGACCATGCCAAACCTGAGCAACTTTGGGTCTGGAGGCCATGTCAGCACAAGCGACTTTGGTTTAAGTAGATGATAATTAAGATGTTGAAATGTATAATTTTTTTTATTTTTTCTAAAAAAATATTTAAATTATCCTTAAAGTATCCTAAATAGAAATTCAAGTTCAAAAATTATTTATAAACAACAAATCATTATAAAAATCTAATTTAATGTTTTAGATCTAAAAAATTCAAATCATATCTTTCTATTAAAATAGTTTATTTTTTATGTTTATGAACTTGTTATTCCTTCAATAAAAATTATATCTTCTCTCTTTCTTTTTTTTCTTTCTCTTTTTTAACTATTTTTTTTTAACTCAATGCTTGAGTCTGACAACTATACTGGACCAAGGTGACTTGGGTCTGAGCAGGTGATAATTAAAATGTTGAAACTTATAATTTTTTTTATTTTTTATTAAAAAAACATTTGAATTATCCTTGAAGTATCCTAAACAAAAATCCAAGTTAAAAAATCATTTATTAACAACAAATCATCACAAAAAAATTAATTTAATATTTTAAATCTAAAAATTCAAATCAAATCTTCCCATTGAAATTGTATATTCTTTCTTTTTTTTAATTTAATGTCTGGGTCTGGCATGACCCAAGCGCCTGGGCCTTGCAACCAGGTCAGACCCAGGTTGCTTGGATCTATCATAGCTATTAGACCTAAGTCATTTGGGTCTGGCAAATAAGTAAGATTCAAATTACTTGGGTGCTAGACTTAAGGTGCTTAAAATTTTTATTATACTTTTAATATTTTTTTTACATTTTAAAAATTTTTTGATATTCAACTGCTACAAAACATGGGCCAATATACTAGTAAGGAGTAAAAACATTCGATATTACAATTGTAATGGTACAAAATAATCCTATATCAAGACATGGTTTTGTTTTTCTCTTATTTTGTTAACAAATATTAAATTTAGTTTAGCATTTAAAATGGGTCCCGTATCTCTAATTTTAATAAATATTTTATCTTTTTTTTTAATTTGTAGTATTATCTTTTATTTTTGTTTACACTATTAATTTATTTTCTTGATTTAAATTGTTTTGTTTTTTTTTTTTTAATTCAAGCCACTTTTTTGACATATAATATGAGATAACAAACATGCCATCATTATTTTTTTGATGAATGTGAAGAATTATACTTTCTGTATTAAAAAATTTAGGGTGCCTTTACGAACAGTGAAGGGTGTTTTTTTTTTTTTTTCATTTCTCCTTTTGTTTGGCATTTTCGCTCTTTTAATATTTTTTATTTTTTTATAATTTTATTCTTTAATATTTACTTAATTTTAAAAAAAATCATAAATTATTTTGGTTTGCTTTCTATAAAGTTATCGCAATCTCAAACAAACATCCCAACATTTAGTTTGTACTTGACTTTACAAGTGTTTATTTTTATTATCGTATAATTATGTTAAAGTATCTTTTAAAAAAACAAAGTTCTTAAACTTAGTGGAGTCTATCACTCAGATCAAGGATTTAACGAGTTTAGCCATGAAGCTAATATGTCGTCGTCTCGATATTAGAGAAAATATCATCTTGAAGTTTTTTCTTAAAGTTAAACCACATTTTTTATTAGTTATCTAGGTTGCCTTTGGATTTTTCAACTTAGCTAAGTTATGTTGGGGCAATTACCACTCAATTTAATTTTAAATTTAAATTAGACAAGAAATCGAATCAGAAAAATTCAAAATTAATCTTTTACATCAAATTTAATAACAATAGAAAATAATTCTTTATTTAAAAAAAATATATGTTAATTTTTTTTTTATTCAAGTCTCAAGGCGCACCACGTTCACTGATATCATACTAAAACGAAACAACAAATTCAATAAATAGAAATGAAGCTAAAGGTAATCAAATGAAAATTTAATGTAAATGATTTGGTACTAACTATTTATGTGATGTTTGGCATTGCGGACTAACTATACTTTTTTAAAATAAATAAAACTTTTTTAGCTTCAAGTTAATTTTTTTTTTATGTTTTTTGCTCTTTGTAATGTGATAATGTTAAAATTAAATTTTAAAAAATAAAAAATAAATTATTTTAATGCATTTCCAAGCGAATGATATTTTAAAAAATAAATCTTACCATAATATCAAAAAACAGACACTTAAACTTGTAGCTTTAACCTTTCTTAAACCTTATTTGTTTGCTAGAAAGTATTTCTATTTTGGAAAGTGGATTTCAAAAAAGCTGATTATGATTATTTTTTAATATTTTATAGTGTTATAAAAAATAAATTAAAAAATATTTTTTAATATTTAACCATGTCTTGAAAAATGAGTTGCATTTAGTAATTGCTTATGGTTTGATGAGCACCCAGTCAAGGCCAACTGTTGGGATGGAGCTTATTGGTAGGGATAGTAAGATTATTGGTTACAACTGTGTCTAAGATTTCGATGATGAAGCCACCAATCTATTGGCATAATTTCATTTGCAGCCCTTGTAAGCAGTTCCTTGTAGACATCATATTACAAATATAATTTAGCTGATGACAAATTCTGTATCAAATCAATGATGACTGCGGATCCGGTCTTCAGTTCTGTGGACACTACACAGGCTCAAATCTTTGAATGTCTTTTGCAACCTTTGTTTAAGAGGGGATGAAACCTATGGGTGGCATTTTATAGCATGGAATAATTGAATGTAAAATATTTGATTATTTGTGCAAGGAGTTAAGAATTTATATCAAGAATGAAGGGACGGTTGACTATTTCGTTTGTCAGTCACCGCTTCTATCACATCTCGTGATGGGACTCTAAGGCTCGCTTTCATCATATCATAAACTGTAAAACCAATCGCCACGGAAGGGACAACCTGAAAGGCTTATAAAAAAAAAAGCAGTTAGAAAAAAGCAATCGCACAGCAATTATAGCAACAAGACTAACAAGGGGCAGGGTTTATCCACCTTCAAGTAGTTGATGCTAAGCCCTGAAAATAATTGCTTCCACCCCTGCTTCTGCATTATCATAATAAGGGTTTCCATTGTTCCTTTTAACTCTGCGTTATTCGACACCGAGAGCCTTTGAACCTATTAAGATGATTTTCACTAATCACTATCTATTCTCGCAACCAAGCCTCATCTGACGCTAGAAGCAAAATTACCTGCATTTGCCTTCTAACAACATCAAGAGGGTATGTGAAGGTCTGGCCCAATAAACCAGCAACAGAGCCGCATACCATTTTCACCACAATATCTTTCTTGTGCTCCTCAGGGACATGTCGTTTCATCTCCTCGTAGAAGTAAAACTTCAAACCAGCGTAAGGGAAGATTCCATAGAGAGATGGAGCTGACAATGATGTTCACTTATTAATTGGAAAAGCCTCCCAAGAATGGGAACACAAAATTAGAAGAGAAGTTTACACAAGCTAAGTGCAACATACCCACACCACGATAGAGACCTCTTAGCCCAGATTCCTTAAGAGTCTTTGAGAAACAATCACGGATTCCTTTATACACTAGTTCCATACCAATTACCCCATTAATATTCGCTTTTGATGAACTGACAATCTGCACTATCAAAATCAAATTGGGAATGTGAAAATCAACTAAATCCTCAACTTTATATAAATCTTGAGCTTCAGAGGAAGGGAGGATGAACACATTCTAACTAGATGCTCAAGATCACCAGGAGCAGCCAAACCCAGTGGACAGTAATGCAGTGATGCTGTCCTGCCTCAGCATTGCTGCATAAAGAGTTTGGCACATCTCCAGGGCCCCCTAGTCAGTTAGGTGAGCTACATAAATGTGTGTGTGTGTAAGAAAGAGTTACTTTTTGTAAAAAAAAAGGTTAAATATTTACCTGGTAAGCCAATTTTGTTCTAACCAAATCAAGAGGATATGTAAGAAGCACAGCTGTTCCTCCAGCGAATGATCCTGCCACGAGATCAAGTACAGGGCCCCTCCCAATATCAGGAAAACTGAGGATTATCCATCTACGATATTGCTCATAAGTCATGTAATGCAGGGCAGCATAAGGTACAATTCGTGCAACACTAGCACCGTTTCCTCTGCCAATAACCCAAAATATATGGTTAAAAAAACAAGAGAAAATGGGAACCTTCACATGACAGAAAATGAATAGCTGGGGGATCCACCTGTACAAACCCATAATCCCCTCTGTATGTGAAATCTTTTTAAAGGATCCAAACAGCCCAACAGACTTGAATTCATCTCTTCTGGTCTGGAAAGTACAACACAAATCAACTCCTTTTCATCCAAACAAGGTTAAAATTTACAGATTATATTACACAACATAATTAATTACTTGTATTTAGAGCCAACATGAATTCTGGAAGTATATAGAACTATAATCACAGAAAGGGTATGAACTATAAGAACATGACCTAATAAGATGGAAGAAAAGGTTTAGATTTGCAGCCCTAGCCCCTATGTTACCCCAGACAGGCATAAGCTTCACGAACGCTCAGAAAACAGTCGGACTTTCTGATAAACCATTATAAGATTGGTGGCGTCTGGGGAAATTTCATGAACAAATATACTAACCTGACTAGTCTTCTAAATGCACATTCTTATTTATGCAAAAGTGCTACCAGAAAGAATTACTATGAAATTCTGCTCAGGACAAGTTATACCAACAAAGAAGTGAAAAAACAAGAAAGAAATAACAACATCTGAAACAGAGTATTACATTTTAAATCCATTACCATTACACCATTTAATGAATACAAGTACATGTATCGCATCACACCACTGTGTATTACAGAGAAGAAAATATCGACTGATATTGCTGATGACTCTGCATAGGGACACCACCAATCCAACTTAAGGAATACCTCTGGCCAGGGATACAATCAGATATAATGCTTTTTTTTTCTTTTTTTTTCAAAATATAAAAATAATTTAAGGTTGAGGATTAATGATGTCGAACTTTAGCACGGTATTTTTTAAAAAACCAACAGAATAGTCCTTCTGGATAAATAGGAGGAGAACAGGGAGTATTGGAACTGAAAACACCTGCCCACTTGATTTCATTAACTTTTCCCCAACGTAGTTGGCTAATAAATGCTTCTACATGTAGTATATGTAAAATGAAGCAAACTACTGACGAAAGGAAGACTGGTGGAAGAAGATGAATCGCTCTCAGGAACCACCGGCAGGAGTGTTTTTTTTTTTTAATTAAAAAAAAAGGAAGAAGCTTGAATCAAGAAAGGCCCATACTCACTAAGTTACTACAAATTCCAAGCAAGAAGCCATCTACTGTATATATTAATTTATGAGCTCATAAATCATAATCCAAGATCAACAGTAGTCAAAACAAGTCCAAGAATTCCAATTTCTCAATGAAAATAAAGCGAAAAACCCATCAAGAAAGAAGGAAATAGAGTCTCCGTCAATCATGTATAACCAAGAAAACAGAAAAATCATATTTTTGCCAAACAAAATCTTGAGAACTACACCATAGAAGAAAGAAACCAATAATACCTGAAACAAAATCTTGACACGTTCAAGGGGAGCTACAACAGTCTTTGCAAAGCCACCAGCAACACCCCCAGCAACTAACTCTTTAGCAAACACAGGCATGCCCTCTATTATCTCATCTAACAGCATACCCATCTCTCTTTCCTCTCTCTTCTTTGCCGTTTTCTTATATATATTCAGAGACTGTAGAGAGAGAGAGAGAGAGAGAGAGAGGGAGGGAGCTTTCACGTTTACATCTAACAGCAAACAAGCATCTTTCTTTCTGTTAAAGGAAGATAGAAAGAAGGTTAGGAAGAAGAATCGAAACGTTTCTGTTACCTAGAGGGCGTGTCGCCTACTTGTGGTTTTTATATGTTCTGGACAAACTGAGCTGACTAGTCAGAAAAGACCAACGCCTAGTCAGAAACGTTTCTTTTCCTTTTCTTTTGTAAGAGAGACAAGGCAAAATTATTGACGACGGCTTCACATGGTTACTACATGTGTTTAGTAATACAAAATTATTATTTTTTTTAGTTTTTTCAATAAACAATTAAAAAATGTATTATTTAAAAAAAATAAAACGAATTAAAAAAAAAAATAAGAAATACATATAAATTTAGAATATTTTTTAAAAAAATCAAAACTTTAATTTATAATAGTCATTTTAACATTTAATATTCTTGATAATCTAATTGTACAATATTAATTTTATTTTTTTCAAATTAAAAATTATTATGAAAACTTTGTATTGTTAACAAAAAAAAATCTTCATAATAATAAAATTTAAATTTATGAAACTAAATAAATATAAAAATAATAAATAATAATAATTTTTATCTTTTATTTTATATTCGTGCTAAAAACTGCTTTTATATAAAAGAAAAAAAAATTGTATTATTCAAGTTTTTTTATTATAAAAATAGTGAAAAATATATAGAAAAATTGTGATAAATCTCTAAAATATTCTTAGAAAACTCAGTGGAGAAATATTGTTTTTGAAGATGAAGTTTTAATTTTCGATTTTATAACTCTAGTTTTTCAGAAAATCAGATTATTACTTTATTTTTTAAAAATAGTTTAGTAATAAAAAAAATAGTTATTCATTTTCTTTTTCAATTTTATTTTACTTTACCATTTTTTTTCTTATTCAAATTCAAAGGAAAATTAGAAAATTTGTTTATTTTTTAAAAATAAAAATATTTTTTCCATAAAATAAGAACTACATCACAACTCATAAAATTTCAAAACCATAATTTATAATATTTATCTTAATATTTTTTTATTTTTTATAATTTAATTATAGAAAATTAATTTTATTTCATTCAACTTAAAAATTATCATGAAAAATATTTATTGTTAAATAAAAAAATATTTATATTAGATTTATAATAAAAAATAAATTTATGATACTAACTAAATATGAAAATATAAAAAAAAATATTTTTTTATCTTTTATATTACTAAGAAATGCTTGTATATATATAAAAAAATTATATTGTTTATATTTTTCCTTTATTAGAAAAACAATAGAAATTTTATATTGGAAAATTGTTGAGAATCTCTAAAAAGGATTTTCCAAACTCAATACAAATCTAAAAAACTGGAAAACTAGTTTACTAATTTAAATGGAAAAATATTGTATTTGAATAGAAAGTTTTTAATTTTCTTTATCTAACTCTAGTTTTCTTAAAACTTAGAGTATCATTCTATGGATATGTGCTCTTTATTATCCATCCATCAACACACATATAGTATATGTGTTCTTTTCCATGTTTTTTTTTTTAAAATCTTATATACTTTCATGTATATTCATATTTAGCTTATATGTTTTTTTTTCTATTTTTTAAATGAAGATTCCTTTAAACACCATTAAAAAAAATTTAATGGAAAAAACTCTTATATTTACCATTGTGTTTGTGTCAATTTTTTATTTGTTTTCCTTGTATTTTTAATTTGGTCAATTGATTTTTATGTTTTATGAATTTGTTTAATTAGCCCTTTTAATTTTTAATTTATTGAATTAACCTGATAATTGATTTATTTCAAGTCTCGATTATGCTATGGATTCATTATTCCTATAGCTACTATATCATCAAATAAATTATCTTAGTAAATTTATTTTTCTATGACAAATTTTTCTAGTAATGTAGACCCAAATGAATATAAAATGTCATTTCATAATAAAAAGTATTTAACTGTCACATAATTAACATGCATAGAAGTAACATGGAGACTTATAAAAATTAGGGATTGAGTCAATTGAAAATATTTAAAGAACATGAGGGTTAATTGATCAAATTAAAAATACAAGGGTAAAAATGAATAATTGTTATAAACACAAGGATAAATTTAGGTAGTTTTCTCTGAAAAAAAAAAGTGAAAAATAAATTTTCAGCAATCTAAAAATTAAAAAATATTTTTTTTAATGAGAACTTCATAAAAACATTAAAAAAACATTAAAAGACCTAAAGAGAAAAGAAAATTGAAACTACTATGTAAAATCTAAAAAACAAAACCTGAAAAAGTCATGCCCATTAAACCTCATAATAGAAATATTATATATGTAAAATCTATGTTTTGCAAGACATGAAGATTTTTAGTTTTTCATTGGTTTCTTTTATATATATATATATATATATATATATATATATATATATATATATATATATATATTTCATGATTTTGGATAAGCTTTAACTTTTTTTTTCTTCTTCCAATCATTTTTTTTAATAATTCATTCTTATAATTATGTTTTATTTCAATTTCAACAATATTTAAATTTTTTTATTTTATAAAAATTATTAATTTATTATTATTATTATTATTATTATTATTATTATTATTCTATCTCGATACATATATTAATTTCTAGCATAAACTCTTTCATATCAAATAGAATCACTCGTAAAACACTTTAAAAAAATGCTTAGCTTTTAGATCTTACTAGATAATTGATATGCATTATGATGCAGGTTAGATCAATTTTTTACTATAAAAAATATATAATTATTGCTAATGTGTTTTTAGTGTGTGTGTGTGTGTGATATATATATATATAGGGCTGACTTGATATAACCTGGTCAATTTATATGCATTTTCATTTATTCTCTCTAATTTGGAATGAACTGTATCCCTAAGTTGTAACTTAGATATCCAATGAGTTGGAAATCTCTTTTTGAACATATGCATTCAAATTCAATCACTTGATTAAAAAAATAACACGTTTACACTCCATGTTAGTTGTGGATATATATTGATCATTCTTCTTTTCTATATGCTATCGAACACTCTCATTGAGTGTCTTCACCATTTTCTACTATTATTTAGACTAATCCTTTTATCAATGGGTAAAAGAATCAAATGTAATGAAGTTAAAATATTAAAACCATAAACAATCTCACATAATAAATAATCAGAAGTTGAATGTATATTTTAATTATAAGCAAACTTAATAAATGACAAATAATCTTCAAATTCTTAAGACTTTTTTTTTAATAAGAGTACATAAAAGTATAGTTAAAGTCCTATTTACTACTTCAATTTACCCATCTGTTTATGGATGACAAGTACGATTGGTGGCCTTTGAACCTATTTTAGAACATTACCGAAAGAGATGGGTCAAAGCCCTATTTATCATATACCATCCTTTTAGGTCTAACATCTGTACTTTAAAAATGATGATTAGGCTATATTACTAGGTTTAGATCTCAAATCATTATCTTAAATCTTGGTAGTCATTTACCTTTAACAATAAAATTATATATATCGGTTTAGAAAAATTCTTAGCATGTAAGCACAATAGTTATATTTTTATCATTTAAAATAAACACGAAATAGCTTACCTTAAGTTGGATATTTTAGGATATTTTTAATATTTTCTATAGCGTAATCAACCTCTTATCTAGAACATTTGAAGACCAACTAGGGTTTCTAGTCACCATAAAACTATGTTTTTTCTTTTTACATCTAGTTTACTGAGATATCTCTTGCGATAAAATAATGACTCCAGTGTGATTTATTTTTAGGTCTAAACTTTGTTTCTTGTTTTTTATAATAATATGTATTTTTGTGCTTAGATGCACACGTTAAATATCTTTATCTTGTTTAATTACCTAAACTTATCAATATGTGCTATTGTTTGATTTTACACTTTTTATATGATTGTTTTAGTGTGTTTGGTTTTATACATCATCATTTTTCACTATTTTTAGTATTTATTTGTTTGGATTGAATATGGTTATGCCATGAACCCATAACACACACCTTATTTTGCATACACATTATTCATATGTTAGAAAAGGTTATTAATCAAATAATGAGGACCATTTTAAGATCAATTTAGTTAATTAACCTACCTTTACATATAATGACTAAAACCTTCCCTTAGAAAATTTTCATGTATTATCACAATGGCTATTTCATGTTCAAGTAGTCATTTTTATCTTATTTCGATGAATATTCATGTTCATACAAGGTTCTTTTTTTTAGTTTTTATAGGTAGAAAAATAGAGAATAAACATAAATAACATTTCAAAGGCTTGATCTTCTTAAAGTCATGGAAGATGAAGAAAGGACCATTTGTTTTAGCAAATTACTAAAAAAAAGATGGAATTGATAAGAAATGAGATGGCTAGACTCACTGGTTTTTTTAAACAGAGTTACCAGACTAGACCATCTATCGAAAGGCCTTTTAACAGAGATAACACTTTAGTAGTACGCCCCTCACAACACGTCTTCATATTTCCTGGAATTCTAGATATACCACTTGGTTTTCATTCACATTCAATATGAGCTACTTTGTAAAAAATTGTATTCCATCCTGGACCACTTAACTAGAGGTTCTTAAGAGACACTTGATGTGTAATTTCTAAGAGCTCCCCATCCTCTTTTGATGTCATCGTTTTCTTAACAAAAGAGACTAACTCCTTACTAGAACCTTCTTTAAAAGAAATTATAAATGAAAAATCTAAAAAAAGATGGAGGCTGAAAAATTCTTGATAATTGAAGAATATCTAAGAGCAATTGAAGAGTATGAGAAATAAAAGGCGTGGATGTATATGAATTTGTAAAGGCATATAAAATATGCTTAATACCAGATGTAGTCTTTCTATGAAAGTTCAAGGTGTCTCAATTCGCAAAGTATATAAGTGTTGAGTGTCCCAGGACCCATTTAAGTATTTATTGTAGCAAGATGGTAGAAATGATTAAAGATGATACACTTTTCATTTATTTTTTCTATGAAAGTTTAAATGGTAATGTTCTTTCTTGGTATACGAGCTTAGATGGAAATAAGATCAGGTAATTGACAAATCTGGTTGAATCATTCATGCTTTAGTATAAGTTTAACATGGAAGTGGCTTTAAATAGGTTAAACCTTTAAAGCATGGGGAAAGAAAACAATGAGTTAATCAAAGAACATGCTTCAAGGTGGCGTGGAATAACTTTGTGAACTAACCCTAATCAATTATAGAAAAAAATTATCTCTATTTTCATTGACACCTTTAAATATCCATACTTTGAATACTTAATTGGTAACTCTTCATTTCATTTTATTAATGTGGTGATTGTAACAAAAAGAATTAAGCAAAGCTTGAAATTGAGAAGGATAAAAAACTCATTAGTAAAGCTTGGTTTCATGCTGAAGGATATATCATAAAATAACCCTCAAAGTGGGAATCTTAACCATGAAAACCCCAATGTTTTCCTTCAGCATCATATTTGGTCATCGAGTGATGTGGCATCGATAAATTCTCAAATACCATTACCTAAGATCGATATACATCGCCTTTTTAATAGTATTTACCAACATCTTCTAAATACAGAACATATTACTCCAGTCTTGACAAATCTCATACATCCACCATACCTAAAGTGGTATGATCCAAGTACTAAATATAAATATCAAAATGGACTTCTGGGTCATTCAATTAAAAATTGCAAGAATTTTAGGTATCAAATCTAAAAGTTGGTAAGTAGGAGCTATGTTGCAATTATGAAGAATAATGGTACATACCATATCGGCACCAATCCATCATCGACATAGAAAATGATCGGCAAAGATGATGGAAGAGGCACCAAATAGTGATACCAAATCGTAAATGTTTGACCGAAAGTTATTAATATAAAGATAGAATAAGTATTGTGCTGTCAATCTGCTTTTGTTATTAAACTTTATGAATAAAGTCATTAAAACCTTGATTTTGTTCTTCGTTTGTTTAGGATTTACATTATATTTTTTAATAGTGTACCTTTTTGTCTTATTATTATTTTGAAACCATGTGATGTTTATTTTAGTGCAACATGGAAAATTCATTTAAAATTGGTTTCAAGACATGTCAAGGAGGCAATGCCTCTTATTAAAATTCAAAATATCTGTTTTTTTTTTACTCTCAATAAAATCTAAAAAGATGAGATTCTACTTCCAACCTTCATGACCTCTAAAATTATATTTACACGTCTAACAAACCTTAAAAAGAAAAATCTTACTTAAAATAAGTCCAAAACAAAACCAAATAATTTAGTGACACAAATTATGATGAATATTTTGCATTTAGATAAATATCTCATCAATTTTTCTCTAAGAATAGTTTTCCCTGATTAACAATGCTTTTTGAATAAAAATAAAATTTATCAATATAAAGATATATGGATTTGAGATGAAAACATAACATCTTTGATATATCACTTCTAAATAAAAATATATCTTTTACTGTTATGATTTTAACCTAAAATATGTTTTTTGGAATAATTATCCATTCTAGTATTACTCTTCATTTTGAATAATCTCATTTAAATTGTTAAGGTTATATTATATAATTTTTTTTAAAATTTTTTATTAAGACTTAAGTTTTATATTAACCAGTGTAATTTTTTTTAAAATAAAATAGCATGAGAAGATTTGTGTAATTTCCCCTTAATGTAAAATCAATTCAAGTTTTTTAGTGTAATTTTTTTTTATTAAATAATAAATACTTTGATATCATCATAATGATTTATTTATTTATTATTATTTTTTTTTTTGGGGGGGGGGGGGGGGTGTGAC
>Ga0325405_1004004_pt1 | contig 15138 bp, 9 predicted proteins | sample PopdelMetagenome_21_FD_205663 | JGI IMG/M metagenome (GOLD analysis project Ga0325405, IMG submission 205663) | Populus deltoides microbial communities from Bellville, Georgia, United States - Xylem-Control-R2 | ecosystem: Host-associated > Plants > Phyllosphere > Stem > Wood/Secondary xylem... | reverse complement strand
TCATCTCTCTTGTTAATGATGGGAGGGATTTGTAGATGGTGGTGGCTGAAGTAATTACTAGAACGATATATAAAACAAATTGAAAACAATTATTTTATTTTTCTTTTGTTTTATCTAACATGTTTGCTTCAAGAGGTGTTTTGAAAGAAGATGAGAAAATCCAAAACATTAATCAGTCAAGATTTCAATTACCAATGATGAATACCACAAACATGTTCCTTGCATTCCATCTGCCTTAAATTTTTTTTCAAGAAAATGTATTAAAATACTATATTTTTTATTTTTTAAAAATTTATTTTTAATATCAAAACAATTTAAAAATACTAAAAAAAATTAATTTGAAATATATATTTTTTATTCCTTATTCTTATCAAAATGATCACAAATTTTCTTTTCAAGAAGGTTCGAAAATCGAAAGCTCGTATTGAACCATACTTGGGCCAAAATATAAGCCCAAATAGTTGTGCTGGGTTGGGAAGTAAAAATAACATGTTCAAATTGAGTTTGAGTGCGACCACAACCTATTAACGAGTACAGTACAAACTTTTTTTCATAATCGTAAAATCTGCATTATTATGTTCCATGCTTATCTAGGACCAGATCGATCTGGTATTTGAATCAGTTTAGGTTATAAAAATAAATAAAAATGAAAAACCCAGCTGATTCTATAAAAAAAACTCAGTTTAACTTGCTGGCTCCATAGATCTAAATTTTATCAGATCAAAATTCTATTTTTGTATTATTTTTATTTTCATAGTATTTTCTTGATTAAAAATATATTAAAAAATATATATAAATTTATTTTTAATATTAACAAATCAACGATATAAAAATATAATAAAATTAATGTGAAACAAAAAATATTCAAAATCTCCCATTGCACGTCTATCCTAAACGTGCTTTTAACCCAAACTTTTAAGGTAGAATAATGCATTCCCAATAATTATTTTTGTCACGGCTTTTCTAATATAATTCACCCTACAAATTTATCTCAAGAAGGTGCTTCCTATAATTATTTTTTATAATGTTTGTTATGGTTACTTAAAGATATTATAACTCGTAATTATTTCAATTTTTTATAATTTAAATTTATATTTTTCTATTTAAAGTAATTTCTCACCACTATCATTGTTATAGATAAATTATTTAAATTATGAAAAGATAAAATAAATTTTAATGTTTTTATATTTTTGTAATGCTTTAAGTGAATCTACTTAAAATTTGTAATCAATCACTCATTAAGAAATGAACAAATATTTTCTTTTAAATAAAAATTATAACTATGTTATAATATTAGCAATTAGCATACTCATGAGCTAATTAGCAAAGTTACTAAATAATAAAATACATTATCAAAAAATCTCTAAGCTTATGGATAAAACGACACCGTTTAAACAACAAATTCATAAGCAACTCATAGTGTGAGGGACAGGGGGGGCGAGAGTCCAACAAAAAAAAAATGTCGAATTCAATGGAACAAACCCTAGAAGGAGAAGACAACAACAACAGCAGCAACAACAACAACAGCAACAGAGGAAGCGAACAAAACCCTAATCAATCACAAGAATGGGAAACAATGGCTCGACTTTGGCTGAGTGCCTTTTCTGGAGTGAAAGCAGTGAGTACGATGGAGGTGGAGACATGGATTGATTCTAATTACTCATCTTTACCTTCTGATTTACAATCAATGCCTCGCTCCGATCTCATTGATCGGTTGCTTTCTATTCAAAAATACATGAGACTTCCCCCTCAGAATCAGGTACCCTTCTCTTTTTTAAGTGTAAAGATTTTGTCTTTAGACAGATACCTACCTAAATTTGACCCTCTGCTCTATGAAGTGTTATACAGTCTGTCAAAAGAAAACATTGCATAGCCTGCCCATGCCTTACAATTCATGATATTGGGTGTTCACTTACTAATCTTATTGTCTATATTTATGCTTTGCTGTGCGATTGGTATTTTTCCCTTTTCATTCTCAATGCGTTATGTGCTAAATAGTTGCCATTTCTCCTGTATCAGGTAACCGAGACAAATCAGGTTGATGTTCCGCATGCTCGATTTCAACGTACAGATCAATGGCTGCCGGTATATTCCTGGTTGGAGTCTTTGGATAAAGATGAGGTAGTCAAGTCCAAAGATATTTCTGACTGGCTGACTGAGAATCCAGAGATTAGAGAACAGTTGTTCTCTAGACATTCTCGATATCATTTGATGCACTACATTAAAAAGTGCCATGTAAAGATTCTGAAGAGGAGGGAAAGGAAGAAGGTAACAACTGCTCATTATCTCTGCTATTTTTGTTTAAGAATCTGTTGGTGTCCAAATACATAACTATCTAGACTCTTCGAGGAGAGAAAGAGGGTGAGCAGATAAGTAAGGTGGAGAGAAATAAAGAAAAATAAGGCTTAATTGAGAGAAAACGAAGTGTCTCCATATCTGTCTTGGGTAGCAAAGACCTAATCCATTATTAAAGACTTGGGAGTCTTAATTACTTCTATTTTCTCTGACCTTTAAGATATTGCCACTATTTGTTGATTGCATTTGCCGATATCGATTAACCTTTTTATGCTAATTTAGTAAGCTATGACTTTGCTTGAACAGGGCGTGCAGCTGACTGGCAATCCAACTTCTCCAAAATTTCAGAAGAATGTGGAGGTGAAAGAACTGGCACCTGTTCCAAGTACGGCTTTTTCAAAGCTTATGTTTTATGTATTTTGGAAATGGAAGGATTTCGCACCTTGCACAGCTTTGAGGGCACTAGACCATCATAAAATGATTGCATTTCATTAGATGGATCCTCATATAACATCAAAATAAAAAAACTGAATGATCTTCTTTGAAGTTTGTTAAAAATAATCTTTTGCAAAGACATTGGAACCCCTCAAGTTTATTGCTATGAAAACCAAAAGCCACTTGATGCAGATCATGCATAAATTTGAACACGTGAATTTTTCAGTTTGATGTCCAAAACTGAATGTAATTCTTGTTAACTGTATTTCTTAATTATTGTAGCGATCAATCCTTTGAACAACATACCCAAGGATAGCGAATTGTATGTGGCAAAACGAAATGAGGCTCTTCAGAAATATGAGATGTAAGTGATCACTGTTTCTTTTTAATTGCATTCTAGCATTTTTGTATTTCAAAATTTAGTTCATTCCTAGTTATTGTTTATGACATTTCAGTTTGCTGGAGTTGGAAAAGAAGCTTACCCCCTACTTTTCAAAAAGTCAGGCTGTAAACAACTGAAGCGAGTCTTGAATCAAATTTCTCCTAAGCAGATGTGAAATAGCTCAGGTGTTGCAAATGATTTTTCACTAATTATGATTTTTTGTTGTTGTAAATAACTGCCTGATGTATGATTGCCTAACTTGTCTCAAGTTTTATAAGAGCTATTCTTTCTTACCCTTTCACTATATATGCTGTCGATAAATCTAGTTATACGAGTGCATTTGTGTTGCTGAATACAACTTAGTCCATTTATTCAGCATCATTATGTGCGATGACATTTTTGGCTGTTTGACCACAAATGGTAAGACATTGCAAGTGAAGAGCGAGACTTTGAGAAACTTTTGTTCTCCATAAGCATTAAAGAGAATTTTAGTTTAAAATGCTATTTGAAAGAATTAAATTTGTAAACTTGTTTGTGACCTTAACTTGCTCTTGATATTGAAGCCTGATGCCAAAAGTTGTGCCCTCGGCTTTTGGGAGCGTAGAATCAGTGAAAAATGTTCGTGTTGTGGAAGTTGGTTTCCAGTATAATTCCCATTTGATTTTAGGAGTTGCCCAGACAAGTACCACCATCTAGACCTTTTGCTCACTTGCCCTCAAGCTTGGCACATGATCGGGATTTTCTGTAAGGCAAGCAAGCACTCCTTTTCATGCTGCAAAACTGGTTGATAGAAACTCACGCAGAATGTTCAAGGCTATAGCCAGAGATGAGTTTGTTTTGGGTGCCAGTTGGGAGCGAGGTCGAACCTGCAAAGGTTCTAGATGGTAGTGCAAAAGGGTCCACAGCTCAGCAGTTCTCATATTAATGCACGGGCAAATGTAAGAAGAGAGAGAAACAACAGGGCCATGCAAAAAATTGAAAATGGACCAAAATTGATAGCAAGGCAAATATGCTTGCTTTTTTTTAAAAAAAAGAATTATTCATGGAGCACCTTTTTAAAGATTTTTGCCTTTATATTATTTTTTCCCTTTTAGTTTCTTTAATTTGAAACTTTTATATTTTACTCCAAAACTTTATTTTGTTCGCCTTGTAATCATTAAGTTTTAGAGAGAAAAGAGAATTACTGAAAATGATGAAGAAGAAAGAAAATGGTTGATTGTCGAGATTTGATGAAAAAATAAAAATTCAAATTCAATATTAATGTACTTCTCTTGATGAAATGAGTATCATTGATGTGTTTTTGAGTTTATTTATTGCTGGTAAAAGTAGATCGGGGTTGTGAGGGATTTCTTTTCAATTTCATTGTATTTTTTAGCTGATTTAAAGGTGTTTTGAGTTAATAAATTAGTCTATTGAGATTTCAAAGGTATTTATTACGTGATTTAAGGTGAGAATCAGTTTAAATTGGTTTTTATGGTTCAAAAAACCCTAGCTTGATTTTTTGACCTCTCTAATGGTTGAAATCTAGGCAAGCAAAATTTCAACATGTCATTTGCTATTTTTTTTAAAAAAATTAAAAAGGTATACAACAAGGTAGAAAACAAAGAAGGGCAAGCACGTGAGCCTAGCCTTGTAGGCCAACGTGTGTTGGGTCTTCTTTCTATTGGGTTAGGTTCCCAGACCCCATCTCTTTGATTACATGTTTTTTTTTTTATATTTTTTTTCCTAGATTTGTTTTTATATTTTTTGACTGAAATGCACTATAAAAAAATAATGCTTAATATGATATTTAAATTATTTTTAAAATTTTCTATGGTTCTTAAATAATATTACAGGTTTTTATAGGAATGTTAACAATTTATTTTTCAATTATTTTGTGCCTTATATTCCCAAAAAATAAATGTGCTCGTGAAAATTCAATCAATGACCTTTTTAGATTAAAAGCAATAATATTACATAGAGATACTTTGAAAATAGATATGCAGTAGAGAATGGAGATTCCAAACCTTTTTGGATGAAGGATTCATAGTTTATTTATAATCCATGAGTCTATGTATAGAGAGAAAGGGTTAAAACGTAATATTTCTCTAATAGTTTTAATAAGGGAAAATATTATTAGCATATGTATTAATGTTAATAGAAATATGATGGCCACTTAGAGAACTTTTACATACTATCACTTATACAACATTAATGTCGATGTAAATAAGGTGAGTCTTTAGAGAACTTTTATATACTATCTTTTATACAACATTAATGCTAATGAAAATATAGTCAGTCTTTTTTATACATCTAAGGGTGTAGGGAGAGTAGGATCCAAAATATAGTTGTACCCATGAGATTGGGCTTTTCCCCTTGGCTAAGTCAAATGGAGATGGTTTTTAGGGTTTTTTTTGACCTGTTAAATCTAGATTGATCACTTGCTCACTGGTCTAATATATATTTACAAACTTTGGACATACATTCTTAAGGCTTTATTTTTTATATTAGACTTTGTTTGGTTTATCATGTGAGAAAAAATATTGATTATATAGATTAATTGTTAAAGATTTTTTAACATTTTTAAAATTTAAGTTATAATTTAACTTCCTTTAATTTGCTATATTATCATATATATATGTAATTTTATTTCTACATTCTTAAATCTATAACCTTTGGTTTTTATAACTCTTCTTTTCTCTTTGTTTAATTTTAGAAAGTTTTTATATATCTTCATTTTAAAGTTATAGTTTATCTTCTAAAATTATTTTTTATGCAATTTGGATGGTTGGATGCATGTCATATAACTTATTAATTTGTATTTTTTAATAAGTGAATCATTGATTTGTTTATTAAACTTTATGATATCTTGTTTATACTCTATAAGATTGACATCAATGTTATCTAGTTGGTTTTGTTCACATATACATTATTGTTTATATACACAAAAAGTTAGTGCGGTGAATATACATGATCTAGGAAGTTATATCTTAGGAGATTGAGTTTTAAACGAGATCGTTTGTGACCCCTCTAATCTTTTCTGGGAACTTACTTAATGAAAGTATTATTCACATGATATTATTTTTGTACATGGTACAACTTATAAGTGGAATGATAATAATTGAATAAATCACAATGAACAAAATTAGGCTCAATAAAAGTAACAATAGAAAGGAAATGAATGTTGATTTTATCTTGTATAGTTTAATTATTTTTATTTATTAAGTTTCTTTATTATAAGTTTTTATTTTTTGCTTATTGTGAAGTACCTCAGAACTTGTGGGGTAGACAATGTTAACTATCAATTGTATACTTAACAAAATACCTCATAAAAAGTTGGAAAATACATCATATGAATTATAGTAAGGTAGAAAACCTTCTTACAAATACCTCAAAGTATGAAGAGGGTGTATTACAAAGGTAGTAATACCTGATCCTATAAAGGTTAAGATAAGACTTATGATTGTGAATTATGTATTTATCAAATATACATACAATAATAGTGCATATCGATTTTTTATACACAAGTCAAGTATTGAGGATATTCATCCTAATACTATTTTGGAATGAAAAAATATTATATCCTTTGAGGATGTGTTTCCATGAAAGGAAGCACGAAAAAATCATTCACTTAAAAGAACAATGGAGGGTAGTTTAAGTAATTATCATCAATCAAAAGATGATGAAGTTGAGCTTATAAAGAGTAAAAGGTCAAAAAAGACCAAAATATTTGGTCCTGATATTTTGACATACTTGTTAAAAAAATAAACCTTGAACCTACTCCTAGACAATGTCTTGTCCGAAAGCTTCTTATTAAAAAGAGATAGTCAATAATGAAATTGAATCCATTATGAATAATCATACATGGAAACTAATGGATATTTATCCCAGGAGTAAATAATTAGACTATAAGTGGATCTTTAAAAGAAAGATGAAAACTAATGACACTATTGATACATATAAAGTTAGACTTGTTGTTAAAGGTTTTAAACAACAAGAAGGTGTGAATTGTGTTAACACATATTTATTTGTGTCAAGAATAACTTTTATATGAACATTAATAGTCATTGCAACTATTAATAAGCTTTAAATACAACAAATAGATGTAAAAATAATTTTCTTAAATGGTGACCTTAGTGAGAAGGTATACATAGAACAACCCGAGGGGTTTATTGTCAATGGACAAAAAAAGAAAAGTTTGTAAACTTTTCAAATCATTATATGGTTTGAAACAAACACCTAAATAATGACATGAAAAATTTAATAAGGTTATATTATCAAATGAGTAAATAATCAACAAAGTTGATAAATGTACTTATTTGAGAAAAAAAACATATAAAGGTTATGTCATTTTTTGTATTGGTATTATCTCAATAAATTTTTTAAAATTGATAATAATATTGTCAAAACATCAATTGATATAAGTGTATATATGTCCAAGAGTAGGGATAAGAAAATAAATCAATTGGAATATTCTTGAATAACTGGAAGCCAAATGTATGTTATGAACTGCATAAGGCATGATATTGCTTACTTGGTTAGTAAACTAAGTAGATTTATAAGTAATCCAAGTATAGATCATTGAAAGATAAAAAAAAAGTATTCAAGTATTTGAGGTACACCTTATACTATGAGTTATATTATACTAGTTACATAGTAGTACTAGGAGGGTATAATGATGCTAACTGGATATCCAACATCAAGAATTCAAAATCAACAAGTATACATGTCTTCACACTTGGTGGAGTAACTGTGTTATGGAAATCCTCCAAACAAACATGTATCACTAGATCCATGATGAAATAAGAGTTTATTACTCTTGATAAAGCTGGAGAGGAAGTTGAATTGATTCAAAACTTCTTAAAGGATATTTCATGTTGAGAAAAACTAGTGTTAGCTATTTGTGTCTATTATGATAGTCAGCCAGCAACTTGAAGGGTACAAATTAGTATGTATAATAGAAAGTCTATACATATATGTCACATATATAATACTGTTAAACATTTGCTCTCAAATGTAATTATTTTTATTGACTATGTAAAGTCAAATGAAAATATTGTGGATCCGTTAATCAAAGGCTAGTCGAGAGAGCTTGTGTATAATTCATCAAAGGGAATGAGTTTAAAGCTTTTAAAAGATGAAAGAGTGTAATGAAAGTAACCATACCTAGTTGATTGGAGATCCTAAAATCTAGGCTCAAATAAAAAACTAAGTCATATAACATTCTCGGTAGCACTAGATAATTATTATCTCATACTTATTCATATGATGAAATAAATGTTAGATGTAGTGTGATAAAGAATGATATCAACTCTTAATAATTTTCATATCTTAGCACACCAAGTAGAGTATAGCATAATACTTTTAATGAAAGATCACCTATATAAGTGAGAAATGTAGTTGTTTTTTTGAGAATCTCGATAAAGACTGAATTTTCTAAAGCACTCATAAATCAAAAAGTTGTTTAAGGCCAAAATAAACACAACAATGAGAAACAAAAAAAATCTTTAGGTAGAGAATTATGTGAATACTATTGTCCTGGTTTATACAAAAAGCTGAATAGTTCAAGTTATTGTATTTACTATTTAGCCGAGTAAATTCGATAATATTTCACTAAGAAAGGTTCAAAGCCAAAAGTTACCTATTCTGATGTAGTAATCTACCAAATTAGTATCTCTCAATAAATCTTTGAGTCGTTTTCAAATTGGTGAGAAGATTTCCATTCATGTAAGAAATTGTTGGAAATTTATTTTAATTAGCTTGATATAAGAAAATTCTAGGTGAATGAGAAATTAATCTCAAAGAACCCTTATTTTTCTAGATTTAATTCTCGATTTACGGTGATTAATCAAAGTTTGATAATGGTAAGAATTAATTCTTAATAATTCTTCAATCTTTTAGTTTTCAAAATCTACTATAAAAATTGAGGTGAAAGAATAGTTTTTAACTTGAATTTTTTAGATTCTTACGCACTCTCCTCACTTCATTGTTAGTGTTTTTTTTCTTCTTTTTATGCTTTGATTTTCCTTCCAAATATAGAGCTTAAGTTCATCTTATTAAAAGATCTTTAGAGTTTCATATTTTTTAGTTCAAAAATCTTGTTTAAAAGTGTTTCTAAACTAAGGTGTGGTTGTTAGAATTACTAGAGGTATATTGTAAACATCCTAATTACACAAGTGAGAAGCAATTTTTTTTTAATCATCCTTGACAACAATAAAAGATTCATTATTTTAAACTACTTTAACAAGTAATAATACTCTTTTTTTTATTTTGATTTAAGTATAATTAATTTTATTATTGGTATACATGCTATGCTAAGATTTTAATTTTATATCAATTGTAAATTTAAATATATATTTAGTATGCATGTTATTATTTTTTTAATTATATTTATGTTGAAAACATATTTATTATATATTATTAGTTTATATCCTTATAGATTTAAATTTCTCTACACGTTAGGCTTTTATTAAAAATATTTTTATATTTAACATTCTTGATAAACTAAATTTTGTTACTTCCAAATCTAATAATATAATATATATTTAGATCTTTAATAATAACAAAGTCTTATCTTTGAAATCCGTGACCATAACGTATTAAGAAACAAACAGCGACCATTGACTTGAGAAAATGACAAGAAAGATCCATGGCCGGCTCATGTAATGGTCCACACTTCAAGGCTTCTTCTGTGCTTTTAAAATAAGGGATTTTGAAGTCATTGGTCACAGAGAGTGACAGTGTGAAAATAATACCAATGGAGAGTTTCTCATCTCTTCAAATTCTGATAATACTGTTAGTTGGATGCCTGTGTGTGGACTTGGGTCGTCTTGATGTAGCAGCTCACAGCAAGAATGGAATGGGAGTTCAGCCACTGTCTAAGATTGCTATTCACAAGGCTGTTTACTCTCTTCATGACAATGCTTCTATCACAGCATACCCGTATGTTCTTGGTGCCAAGGTAATATTTAGTTCTTGCCAACATGTCGCCTGATGAACTTTGTGTTACAATGTCCCTTGAAGCCTTTGAATATTGAATAGCATATATCTTGGCTGTTTTTTTTATTATTATTGTTCATTGCGTGTGTGTGCGCACATGTGCTTATTGGAATTCTAATGCAAATTGACAAAGTATCCTGAATTTGGAGTCCTGTGATTACAGTTCTTGGAACTGGTTTTATTACGAGTCCCTTCTCCATCATTTCATTGAAAAGCTTTCATGTCTTTTTGAGGAGCTGTAGAAAAACCTTCCAAAATTTTGGAATAGAACACATGAGAAATGGAGTTTTAACTGAGTGTATAATAATCCATGGCATCAGAAACTACAAAGATCATAAACACTCAGCTATTCATATTACCAGAATTTATTGAGCTACACACAACGGTACCATCCCATAGCAGTTTGATGCTAACCATGCAAGGCACTGCAAAGTTAAGATAGCTGCTATATAAACAATGGCATGTTTCCTAACGCTACCATTTGAAATAGCAATATCTGGTTTTTATTCATGTGCAGGGGGGAAGTTCCCAGTGGATAACTGTGGAAATTGAATGCCCCAACCCTACTGAGGATGACTGGGTTGCAGTATTTTCTCCGGCAAAATTCAAGTATAATCACTTTCCACCCCTTAATTGCTTTGTTTTCCATGTTTAGAGTGAATGAATATTGGACAAGCATCTACATAGACTCTGCTCAGACTGAATAAAACCCTGAGCAGAAATTCCCAATTTCTTGTAGATTGCTAGTCTTTTCCATCAATTTACTTGTAAACGTAGGAAAAACAGGTTGTCTTTTACATCATTACTTGTATACATGGGAAAAAAGTTCATCTTGTTCTGCAGAAATCTTCTGAACTATTATGCTCACAAATCACAATCTCGTCATCGTCAAGAACTGCCTATTGCTGGAACTTTTTCCCTAATTCTCTATCTTATAGAGTAATGAAATTCATTCTACTTTGCTAGCTCATCGACATGTCCATCTGATGACGTCAAACAAGACGAACCATATATATGTTCAGCTCCAATAAAGGTCTGCCTTAGTTCAATGCAACATGACTGATATTCTGTAAATATGTAACCTTTTGAACTTGCTTTGAGCAATCTCATGATCAGTGATTCTCTTTCTCAGTACAAATTCGCCAACGATTCTGATGCTGGATACACAAAGACAGGCAAAGCATCTTTGAAATTTCAATTGATCAATCAGCGGGCAGATTTCTCATTTGCTTTATTCTCAGGCGGGTTGTCAAATGTGCGACCAAGTCTATTTTCGTAGTCTATTGCTTATATATGTGAACATAAAATGCAATGTTTCAGGCTTGAATTTAGTATCAAATTTCTGACTTGGTTCTACATTATTCTTGTGCCACTACTTCAATCTTGTTGCTCAATCCTTTGGATTGCCGATTGTTTTATGCATTGCAGCCAAAGCTGGTGGCAGTTTCTAACTTCATAAAGTTTGCAAATCCAAAGGCGCCTCTTTATCCAAGACTCTCTCAAGGGAAGTCTTGGGATGAAGTAAGTTTATGCCATTCAAATTCTATGCATACTTCTTTTAACCAGCAGTTTCAACAATCAAAGGATTATTTACAAGCTCAAGCTACTGAGAATAATGAGAGAGAACTTTTGGGGACATCGCTATATATTGGTCATACCGATTGATTTGAAAATATTTTAATTTATAGTTTGTAAACTAAAGTTGCAAAGATGTAACATTTCTCACGGATGAATCAGAGATAAAGATAAGGTTGTGCTATTAATAATCATCCATGGAGTCTGAAAATTCATTCCATCGATTAGTTTTTAGCCTTTCCTGGGTGCTGCATTTTTTACTCCTTATCAGCTTTGAGAATTCATTTTAAGATAGCTTTGTTTATTGTATCATGCAGATGACAGTTACCTGGACAAGTGGTTACGGCATTACAGAAGCTGTGCCTATGGTTGAGTGGGGTCTCAAGGGAGAGTCTCAAACTCGATCACCTGCTGGGACTTTGACATTTCATCAAAATAGCATGTGTGGTATGAGCCATATCCTCTTGGAATAATGATAATAGTATTTGCAATTATCTTAATAGTCCATCATGTTAGAAATACTTATTTATTCCTTTTCTTTCCCAATTATCCTCTTTCAAATGCATCAACTCGTGAAAAATAACTAAAAACTAAGTTGTTTCTGCGTTGTTTTCAAAATCTAGTCATGCTCTATGTTCATTCAGTAGCAAATGTTGAAATTCAGGAAGTATCTCGACTTTCTTCTGTAACAAGGCGACAGGAAGCTTTGTTTAGAGGAAGAGTTATGCTTCTGCTATTTGCCTTGGACCGCTTACCGGGATAATATTTTCCAGGAAAATAGCAGGATAGAAACTACAGTAGTAAATACTTGTTACATTGCTGCAGGTATACCAGCTCGAACAGTTGGTTGGCGTGATCCCGGTTTTATCCATACGAGTTTCTTAAGAGATTTGTGGCCAAACTCCATGTATGCATCTTAAGTTCTAAGAATCATATTATAACAATGACAAGGAGCATAGATGGGAATTATTCTGATGGTTTCAGTGATGATTGTTTATTCAGGTACTCGTACAAGCTTGGTCATAAGTTAGTTAATGGTTCATATATCTGGAGCAAGTCTTATTCTTTCAAGTCATCACCATATCCAGGGCAAGAATCATTACAGCGTGTTGTAATATTCGGCGACATGGGAAAGGTACTATGAAGTAGTATAGTGCAGGATAATAATAGCCTTCTGGTTAAAAGCTTTAGTTTGCTGGATATATATATATATATATATATATATATATATATATAATTTTCCTCTACACCATTTGTACTTTGCTTGGATCAAAAAACCTTTGATCACTGAATACTTATAATAACATACATCGAAGAAGGTTCTATTAAATTCCGTATCTAATGTCCTCGTAATTGATGGAATTTGTAAATTTTAGTTACCAGCTATCAACGTTGACAGAACAAACTCCAAGAGTTAAAAACTGTTCTGTAATTATGCGGTACATACACACAGTCACACACTGTTAGCTGTCAATTAAAGACATCCACCATTTCTTTGTTTATATTTCAGGCAGAGCGTGATGGTTCAAATGAATTTAATAATTACCAGCCAGGCTCCCTTAACACCACAGATCAGCTAATCAAGGACTTAAATGCCATTGACATAGTTTTTCATATAGGAGATATCACATATGCAAATGGATACATCTCACAGTGGGACCAGTTTACCTCACAAGTAGAGCCCATTGCATCGACTGTTCCATATATGATTGCGAGGTTTGAATGGACGCTATGCTTGCTTGTTGCAATTCATGTATGATTATGCTAATAGGTACAAGTTTTTGCTACTCCAGGATACTTTAACATAGTTCTTTCTCCAACAGTGGCAACCATGAGCGAGACTCGCCAGGGACAGGATCCTTCTATGATGGTAATGATTCAGGTGGTGAATGTGGTGTTCTAGCAGAGACCATGTTTTACGTTCCCGCTGAGAACAGAGCTAAGTTCTGGTAAGTAAATCAGTTATAAGAATTATTCAAACATCATGAGAGATTTATTATGAGAAGACTTGAATATAAACACCTGTAATGTATAAAGAAGGCCAATTCACTTTCCAAAGTTAATAAAGATTTTACAAATTCGACATGTTCTGTATATTCCTGAAGGACTCAAGAAAAAAGAAATCTATATATTTCAGAGAATGGCATGAGCTACTTTTATCAATCTTTCGGTGTAGATAAATATACAAGCCTGTGATTGTGTTTAGATTTAGCTTGGAAAATATCCAAATCCATGTCTGGCCAGTTCTGCATTCAATATGTTTATCCATCAAGATGAGCACTGTTTTCTGCAGGTATTCAACAGATTATGGCATGTTCCATTTTTGCATAGCTGACAGTGAACACGACTGGAGGGAAGGATCTGAACAATACAAATTCATCGAGAAATGCCTTGCATCAGCAGACAGGAAAAAACAGCCTTGGTTGATATTCGCTGCTCATCGTGTTCTTGGTTATTCCTCCTCCTACTGGCAGAGTGGTTCATATGGAGAGCCAATGGGAAGGGAGAGCCTGCAGAAGCTTTGGCAAAAGTATAAAGTTGACGTTGCATTTTTTGGACATGTCCATAACTATGAAAGAACGTGCCCAATTTACCAGGTATGCTTGTCTGATTTCATAGCGTAATCGCACCATTTTCTTGGCTTTCATGACTTTTTGTGCAAGTCCTGATTCTCATTCAACCCCTTCTCCCAAACCAAGTCTATGTAATTGCTTGCCAAGTCTGATTATGTAATGTTTATTATGGCGATGCAGCATCAGTGTGTGAATACAGAAAGATCCCATTATTCAGGCACTGTCAATGGAACAATCCATGTTGTTGTTGGTGGGGGAGGGAGCCATTTATCAGAATATGTTCCAGTGCAGACCACTTGGAGTATTTACAAAGATTCAGACTTTGGATTTGTCAAACTTACAGCATTTAATCACTCATCTCTTCTCTTTGAATACAAGAAGAGCAGTGATGGAAAGGTCTATGATTCATTCACCATATCAAGGGACTACAGGGATGTGTTGGCCTGTGTGCACGATGGCTGTGAACCAATTACTTTGGCTCCATGAACCTGACTTCCCCTTCCATTTTCGTTTGAACTATGTGTCCTTTTCTTTATATATATAAAAATCTCCTACATCAATAAGGGCACGGGGGGGAGGGGGGGAGATCATGCGAAGAGCCTGCCTTTTATATACCTAGTCAATGAAAGAATTTCAAATTTCTTTTTCCATTTTTAAGTGAAAATGTAGGTCACTGTAAAATCATGTACGCACCAATCCTTGTTGACAATGTTCAGAAGAAAACTTAAAAGCAGTGACAGCATCACTATAAAATCATTTACACAACAATCCAAATTTGATTTTATAATTCTTAGTTGTGCAGTCTGCAAACCGCAATAATTTATTGTTTCTTGAGAATAATCATTACATTATTCTCCTGAATTCTTGGTGCATAATGTTAAATTACAGCTATCCGAAGTA
>Ga0325405_1004003_pt1 | contig 15142 bp, 10 predicted proteins | sample PopdelMetagenome_21_FD_205663 | JGI IMG/M metagenome (GOLD analysis project Ga0325405, IMG submission 205663) | Populus deltoides microbial communities from Bellville, Georgia, United States - Xylem-Control-R2 | ecosystem: Host-associated > Plants > Phyllosphere > Stem > Wood/Secondary xylem... | reverse complement strand
TATATATATATATATATATATATATATTACTATCACACAGGAAGGGAAGAAGAAGACCCATGCATATTTCTAAAATGACATTGTTTTTGGTATTTTTGTTTTTGTGGAACATCGTGAGTTAGTGTTGTTTTAAGCCAAAACATGTTATTTCATTTAAAATGAAATTACGTGGTTTTGACTTGTTAAAGGAAGATTTTGTAAATCAAGTTCCTTAGGACTTTTATATTTTCAATCTGGTCCTTTATTTTTTAAGTTATGCAATTTTGGTTGATTTTGGCCTGGATTTTATTTTTTCTTTCAATTTTACCCCACTCGCTTTCAAAATAATCCCTTAGTATTTTCACATTTAAACTTCATCCCGTGGCTTTGGAAATACTCATTTTGACTCCCAATTAGACTTTTAACTTTAAATATATTCAATTTCATCCCAATCGACTTCGATTTAGTCCCCAACTTTGGTAGCATGTTACACTCTAATCATTGGACTTCTAATTTGTGTATTTTTTGTCAAATTGATCCAAAATCTTAATATTTTCTTTAATTACACCCTGACTGAATTAGTAGGATCCCTAAATATAACACCTCTTTTATTTTGGTCTATGGTCCTTTAATTGTTTTTTTTTTTGGTCAATTTGATTCTAAATTTCAAAATTTCTCTTTAATTAGGTACTTAATTGAATGAATGGGATTCCTAAACTCGGCTATATTTTTTGATTTGATCATTGGTCTTTCAAATACTTTAATTATGACCAATTTCATCCATTTTTCTTAAATTAAACCCTAAATTTCTTGCCTATATGACTTTTTGACTAGTTATAAATTAAATCCATACTTGATAACTTAACTGTATTTTATTTTTGAAACCTTTTTCCTTGAAGATTTAAATTTCTAAAAATGATTCTTTTCCTGAAAGGTTTTTATTTAAAAATGATTTTTTAAAATAGTTTGAAGACATCTTATTTGTTTTTTAGGGGGGGATTTGGGTTTTGAAAAACATACCAAAATTTTTTTATCATTTTATCCGATAACATATTATATGTGGAACAATTGTTGCTTTTGCTTGGTGTTTAAAGATAGAAGGGAAAAATACAAAAAAAAATAGAAATGGTTTTTGTAGGAGGAATAGAGACAAAGATAAAAGAAACCTATCTCTTAGTTAATTTTGAAGTGAATTTCTATCCTATCAAAATAGAAGGTACACAGGGACTTGTTCTTTTTATATTCACAATCTTTATCTATTTTGTATTGAGTTAGTAACCAAATGCTACCTATATGTTTATCCTTTATTGCATAAATTAATCAACTTGGAGATATCTTTACGAAATTCTTGTTCACTAGTTGCTTTCAAGATTTAGCTTCTGAACCCAAGCTTGTGTCGACCTTACTGTTTTGATTTGGAAAAGGGATGTTAAATATTATTAGATTGCATTTATTTTTTATATTTAATATTGTAACCTTTGTATTTATTATAGATGGTTCATGGTCATTAAATTTGTATATTGACTTTCTTTATGAGTCCACGTTTTGTAACTATATACATTTAAATCTTTATAAATTAATACCAATACAACCATGAAGATTTATTAATTAATCAAGATATTATTTAATTGATAAATTACTAATTTATTAATTTATACATTAATTAATAAAAAAGATAATTTATCAAGATATTCTTTATTTGTTTTCAAAATATTGAAGTTCATATATATATATATATATATATATATTATGATATACAAATATTATCTAATTATGAATTATCATTATTCTATATATTTGTTTAACCAAAACAAGTTCATGAATGTAATTAGTCTTATTAAATTGAAGTCATGGATCTATCCATTTATAACAAACTAAAACTGCATTCATTATATACTTAATTAATATATATACTTCATGGACATTAAGTCAAACAAAAACATCAATAAAAAAAATATATAGTATTACAAATGATAATACTAAATACAATGATTTCTCATATCAAAGGAGTAAAAAAAACAACTTTAAAAGTTGTTGATTGATGACCAAATTAATTAGAAAGTCATGAGAAATGACATTGAAGTTAAAGTTGAAAACAATAATTATATGCTAGAATCCGTCGCACACAAAGATGCACTCAAAGCAACAATCACATTGCATAATTTTCTCTTGCGATATGAGAACACAATATTAGATCTTTTTAATGCATTAAGAAAAGTCAGAGATAAGATTAAAAAAAATATCAATTTCAAGAGAAAACAAGTATCATTGGAGTCATATTTTACAAAGGCCTCTTAATTGAGTTATATGTGTGTGTATATATTTTGATGTATAAAGAAATTATTAATTTATATATATCAAGTGGGACCTATATGTTTTTTTAAAAATATATTATTTTATAAATTTAGTGATTTATTAAATTACCACATCGGTCCTAAGTCGAGACCAAAAAAATATATTATTTAATCGAGGTTATTAATTTATTGAGATCATGTGTGTAGTATGTATGTATGTATGTATGTATGTATGTATATGTGTGTGTATGTATGAGTCGTGTACAATTAGTTTGATATACATATACACAATATTCTTTCTCTCTCATTCCTAGTTGCAAAACCTAGACCGATTTGGTAGGTCAATCCAGGGCTTGGACCTGTCCGGGTTGAAGAAATAATAAGAGTGATCTGGCCTAACCAGGTCAAAAACTTGTGTCAACTCGTGCCCGGTTTGTAAACCATGTTAAAACAATTAAGTTAAATTGAGTTATAACAGTACATATAGTTATTAAAAAAAATTTTGACTTGATAACCACCCGGGAAAAACATAAGGGAACCAGCCAATGTATAAGTAAAAAAAACACTAGGATAAAAAAAATATAACATCTAGGCCTAATCTCTTTTAAAAAGGAGTATAAATACATTGCTAGAGAAAAAAAGTGACTTTTCTTCTCGCCATGGCCGACTGAAATAACTGTAGTAGCCCATTCTTTTACAAGTTCCACCAAACAAATTCCTTGCATATCACCTATACAAGATATTTGAGTGAGAGAAGAATAAAAGTGAGGTGAAAAACCAAAAACATTAAAGTAATAAGAGAAAGAGGAGGCTGGTTGGAACAATAGTGAAGGAGGAAGGAAAAACCAAAAACATTAAAGTAATAAGAGAGAGAGAGAAGGCCGGTTGGAACAACAGTGAAAGAGGAAGGAAAAACTAAAAAGAAGGAGAAGAAAATTACCAAAACACTCCCACAAATTCTATTTAAATTCATTCGGTAAGGATAACCATTACTCTTGCATTTGTTGTTTTAAATTTATTAGATGATATGAGAGGAAAAAACCAACCAAGGTAACCTAGGGTTCTTATACCTTAAGATTGTGAAAAACCAGATGAAGAGATAAGAAAGTTGAGATAAGAAGTGAATATTTTCAGATTCTATAACAAAAAAATTGATATATGTTAAAGAGAAAACCAGTACTAGGGCCAACCTATTGAAGAACTGAAGAGAGAATATAATTGAATGATATAATTTGTTAATTAGTGACCTTGATAAGTATTTTAAATGAAGTATCTAGACTGAAATAAATTTTTTAAAAGTGTTAATATTCTTATTTTATATCATGAGTTGTAGAACTTATTTAATTGTAAGCTTACAGTAATGATATATGATTATTTCATGTTAACATAGACATATTTGGAGTGAAAGTGGTGATTTACATGAATGAACTTTAAAGAATGGATACAATATGTTCGATCAAGAGAATAAAATGAAAGAAAACATCCTTGTATGATGAACATCTTTAGAGAAACAAACAAGATAGTAAAAATTGAGTTTATACATAATGTGATGATAGTTATTAGCTTGTGTTTAATGATTTGAAACATAAAGGATTGTGAATGATGGAATGAACACTAGGAAAGAATGTCTTGTGTCTCGGCCACTATGAAGATTTAGGAAATAAAATCCTTGAAATGTAAATACCTGAATTGATTGAATAATATTTAGCAATATTGTGATAAATTAAATGAAATAATAGAAGTAAACATGATATTTGAATATGTCTAGTAGAAATACATAAATTGAAATACATAGAACACATTATGCCATGTTATAATAGATGAGAATTTGATGATATTATATTAAAAAACATAAAAGTATGCTTAGTAGAGAAAGAACATAAGTTTTGGTCATCTTGAAAGAAAATAGAAAAGAAGGGTCTTCATGAATATAATGATAATTAATGGATCTTCCTTAACAATATTCAATGATTGTGTGAAATTATAATAGATTGGAGACATTACATGTTAATTTTACTTTATATGATCTTGAAAATGAATTATGATGTGGTCAATGTCCATAAAATAGGTTATGATATGATCTTTTAATAAAACAACTTGGTATTGGCATTTATGCATGAACTTGGAAAAAGAAATACCTTAATGACTCATTTTTCATTGATGATTTTCAGTGTCATAATAACTCAATTTTCATTCACGACTCTTAGTGTCCTAATGACTTGGTTTTTGTTGATGATTTTCGGTGTTGTAATGACTCAATTTCTGTTGACGATTCTCAATATAGTTGGAATGAATGTTTTATTATAACATATTTACCATGCAAATATATTAATAATATACACACATATAAATATATTTATATGTGTGCGAGTGGATGCATATATATGTGTGTGAAAATAATCTTTGATGATGCCTAGAGATAATATATTACTTAATGGTCTCTTTATAGACCAGGGGGTACAATAGGAATCAGATATTCAACCGAGTGGGGACACACTACAGGAGGAACAAGTAGGTCATACTATAGGGGGGACATGTAGGTGATTTTCACCTTCATATATATATTTTTTAAAATTCATAAGATACATTTTTAATAATGTATTATCGTATGAATTATGTTATTTGATTTGTTGTGAGTAATAAAGAATATCAGGATTCGTTTTAACTACGAATATCCGAGAATAAATAATGAAATGACCTTGGCTAATGGTATCTATGTCAGGATAATCAGGAACAAAAAATGAGATTAACTTTCACTAATAGTATCCATGTTGGATAGCCGAGAATAAATGATAAGATTAGCTTTGACTAATGGTATTAATGTTGGATAGCTGAGAATAAATGATAAGATTAACTTTGGCTAATAGAATCCATGTTGAATATATGAGAACAAATAATAAGATTAGCTTTGACTAATAGAATTCATGTTGGATAGCCGAGAACAAATGGTAAAATTAGCTCGGTTAATGGTGTCCATGTTGGATAGCCAGAAACAAATGATAATATTAGCTTCAGCTAATGGTATCTATGTTAGGACAACCGGAAGTAAATACTGAGAATAACCTCAGTTGATAATACTTATTGATATAGTGAAGCGATAATTATAACATATTATTACTGATTCGGAATTGTGTCAAAGAAATTGTATTAATTGATTATAGTTAGAGATGAACCATCTTTGTAATGAAGGATTCTCCATGTGTTAATTCCTAAATCATAATATATATAACATCGGTTGATTGTTGGACATAGATTGAAATAAAATACTGAGAATTATTGTTGAATGAAGATATGATGTAATATATTTAAGATAGACTTAGTAGAAAGTGATTAATATGAATTTACTTTTATAAATATTGATCTTAACCGTGACTATATACTTTATTACTTTTTTTAATCATAATTAATGTTTATGCACTTAAATATTGATTTTATGACCATGATGTCTAGTTATCTAATAGTATGCATCTTGTAAAACAATCATGTAATAATCTAAATAGTTGTAAGAAAAAACGACTTATATTTCATAAAACTTTATTATATAGACATTCGAATTTCTGATATGTAAATTATGGTGTGTTTGTAAACCTTATATTATGAACATAATGAATAAGTGTCTTTCCTTTTGTGTGTGTGTGTAGTTTATATAAATGCATAAAGATGTTTGGTTATTAAAATGATAGATGATATCATCCAATATGCACAATTCTAAGGAGTTAAGAATAGAATTTAAGAATTGTTTACGTTATACCTGTCTAACATACAGGACCATGGTATTAAAAAAAAAAAAACCCTCATTTCTATCAATTATATATGAGTAATGTGTCGTAAATATTCGAAGTTTTGTGAGATATTACATGGTCACCTTGGGTCTAGACACTCAAACCATTTACTCTATTCTGATTTTTTTTAATTAAAATAATATTATTGCTGAGAACTTAAGACATGTGAGCTAACCTTGATTTGAATAAACCTTAAGGCAAGTTTTATAACCATCATATAATTCTTTTAACTTGTCACTTCTAAGACTTTGTTGCTCTTTTCAGGGCAAATCACATGATGGCTCAGGGTTATTTTTTGGACCACATCACAATATTTCCTTCATGATAGGGCCAGGTGTTTCAAATAAAGAACAAAGTCTATCTCTTTCAGAATTCAGTTTTGAGGGGAAAGTGAAAAATAATATCACCAACATTGCTTTGCATTTACAAGTTTCACCATTATGACAACACTGCACTTGGGCCCATTATTACTCTTGTAAAATGTTTGACCAGGCTGAACTCTATTCCTTCTTTTGTTTTTTTTTTGCCTCTGCATGTGTTCAGTATCTTTGTGGGACATCCAATAAAATTCAGAAAATATTTTGTTCTCTTAAGTTTTGCAATTGAGCAATTTTCTGCTGTTAGTGTGTTCAATTCTCATGACAATAAAAGTGCTTGATCAAATTACTATTTGTATTTTGGTAGAACTTAGAAGTGGCTTTTGGCTAGATGTGGATGTTTTCTCTATCAAAACGAGGCAAGCTCGAGTCGAGACCATGTAATATTAATTGAAGCTCAACTAAGTTGGAAGTTGGGATGGTGAATTAGCAATGCAAGAATAAGCGCATCTAATATTGTTTTTTATATTAAAATAATATTTTTTAAAGATTTATTTTTAATATTAGCATGTAAAAACAATCCTAAAATACCAAAAAAATAATTAATTTAAAATAAAAAAATTAAATTTAAGCTAAAAAGCCTTATCAAAACATAAATTCATGTTGATAAAAATCAATATTAGTCTTGTATATTTTATGTTTTTGTTAAAATATTCTACATGAGGACCATTGCATAGGATGTAATGTATGTTTGTTTTGGATGTTATGTTTATTTTTAGTGGTGGGGCTCACCACTAAAAACAAAAAAAGCATGAATTTATTGCTTTTGCTTTTGTGTTTTTTTGTTATGGAGGGTTATGCCCTACAATAAACACAAAAAAAAAACAATAAATACAAGTAATACAAAATTTTATTGAATATGATCATCATCTAAAAATTCTAATTATAAATTTAATTATTAAATATTTTTCTTTAATACGTTATCTTTTTAAAAAGTTTACAACTTAAATAAGTTTAACAATTGAGATAAACAAATTAGAAACATTAGAATAAAGAGAAACAATAAAAGTCCTAATAAACTAGAAAATTCAAAATAAAGAGAAAAAATAACAAAAATAGACTAAACAACACATTCATGATCTAATTTGAAGATCTTTTAAATGTTAGCTGGTTTTAACAAGCAAGCTCACCTATAAAATCGATCATGTAAAATTTGTTGGCAAACTTTAATCATGATCCAAAATCGAATAGAAAGATATGAGTATTTTTATAAAGATGTTCATTCTATGCAACTCAATTGTTTTTTTGACTTAGCCATGTTCGGTATGTAAATATTTTTACAAGATTATTCACTTAGCTTAGTTATGGAAAATCCACTATTAAGTAATCAAAACCACTTACTTCAATATATCTCTATTTTATTTTGTGATATTAATTTTTAATTAGAAAAGAAAATATTTCAATGATAGGATTTGAACTTAGTATCACTTAGTTAAAAAACTTTAAAGCCACATCAAAAATCCATATATTGAGTGATATCTCATAAATTGTTTGAAATTAATTCTTAACATAGGATACAAAAGCATGAATTGGAAATGTTTGATCCAAACCTAATTTAGACCTAGAAATCATCTCGTGTTGCATGGGTTTAAATTGGTTTGTCTTGGATTTGGATTGAATTCAATAGTTATTAAACCCTAACTAATCCAATTCATGTTTGATTAGGAGAACAAAAATGATTATGCAATTAATATTTACTTATTTAAAAAAAAAATTATTGGGTTTTACAAAAAGATTAACCTTTGGTCAACCTTTATAATAGGATTAAATCCCTCCATATTCAAGCCTTAAGCTATAGTCATCAACATCAAGACTAATGTATTTATAAGAAATTATTTTGTTGCAGCATATGCTTAAAATCAAATCTTGAATAATAATTAATGCGAGGAGAATACCTACTTACCAAACAAATAAAACCTCTAATAAGATATTTATATACATATATGTTTGAACTATAAAGACCTTATAAAATTATAATTTATTTAATTACATATTAGTATATTTTCTTATATTCTAGTATTAATTAAGAATTTAATTTAATTTATTTTATTTTATTAAATTATATTTATTTTTTATTTTGTTATAGAGGGAGGTAAAATCGAATCTTGAATAATAATTAATACGAGGAGAACACCTACTTACCAAACAAATAAAACCTCTAATAAGATATTTATATACATATATGTTTGAACTATAAAGACCTCATAAAATTATAATTTATTTAATTACATATTAGTATATTTTCTTATATTCTAGTATTAATTAAGAATTTATTTATTTTATTTTATTTTATTAAATTATATTTATTTTTTATTTTGTTATAGAGGGGAGGTTATAATTTTTTTTAAAATATTATCATGATTGTTTTCAGAGAAGGTCATCATGATTGTTTTTTCTTTCTTTTTGAATTCAGTTTACTAATTGTGATTGTACGTGTTTTTTTTATAATTAAATAAAATAAATTTATTAATTAAACTTAACTAGGTTTATAACTTGAATTATGAGTTTTATGTATATCTGAAATACACAATAATAGTGTCTAACTCATATTGTAGTGTAAGCAATCTATCTAAAATAGTTGTTTTATAAATCAATGCTTAAAAGCGTCAAGTTCTTCCTCCTTTTGTGAAATGTGAACATCAACTACGTACGAACCAGCTACTTGCTAATAAATGCTTCCAATTTCTTCACGGCTGTACGTACCGCAAGTTATATAATATGAATGAAATGTTAGATGGTATGTGTGTGTGTGTGCGCGCACGCGCGCGTGTGCGCGTGGGCGTGTGTGTAGATGGTAGTTGAAAGCTAGCTGAGGTTATTCAATAAGCAACGTCCAACAAAGCAATTCAGATCGATCGATCATTACAAAGGTCAATTTATACTACTACCTGTTACCTCATCTGCCTTTAATTTTCGTGTAAAAAAGTGGCAGAACAGCCGAGACATAGCGTAAACACTTGTCACACCTTTCCTGGCCGCACGTGAAAGCGCTTTTAATTCTGTTATGTTTTCTATATATCACCATCAAGGCATCAATATGGATAACCATCAACTTCTTGGCATCCTTGATTATTATTTGTCAAGATCAATTAATCCCAGCACCAATCATAACTTTGGGAGATCTAATGGTCTGATGGCATGTGGAATCATTTGATTAAATTTTAGCTTATTCTAGCAATCAAATAATATATTTTTTTGTTGTTTTTGTCAAGTCTTATATATGATGCATCCAAGTTTTTTCATGAATTTATTTTTTAGATTTGTGTTACAAATCCTATATGAAGGTAGTAATGGAGACATGCAAAAGGTTACACTAATTGTGATAATTTAGTCACATGGCAATGTAAATAAAGAATAACAAATTAGCTAGAGTTAGTTGATGAATAAGATCATATATTACAGATGGAGATCATTAGTTAAGAAGTCTGTTACAATAGTTAGCAGTTGGGAAAAATTGGTATAAATTTAAGGGTACGGGATTGCGTGCAAATCAAGTAATTGAATAAGAAAACTCTTCATGTATCTCTTTTCTTCCTTTTTTCTTCTTTGTGTTTTTCTCTTTTTATCATACAAACTAGTTTGTTAGGGCAAAGTCCTAACAAATTGGTACCATAGTCAATTTTGGATCATTTCTTGATTCTTGATGTTATTGCAAATTTAAGAAAATAGTAGAAAGCAATAAGGTGAAAGTTGTGAAGGGGCATTGCACGAGACTTGATGAACAAATACAAGAAATTCATTAAGAGCTTCTAGAATCAGCTACAGTAAACAAGGCAAGGTGGCTAGAACATGATAGGAAATCTAATAAAATTAACTCAAAGATTGAGATTTTGATCAATCATATCCAATCCTTCCGGACTAATCAAATGGCAAGAAGAGAAGTTGGAACTAATGCTCGAGGAATCCTACCAAATCCAACAATAAGAAGAGAGATTCGAGCAACTAGCATACAAGAAGGCACATAAATAATGAAATGTTATGGATGTAGAGAGAATATAGGAAGCCAAGAGCACTAAAGGGTCGGAAACAACAATGCCAAGAATGGATTTGCATTGTTGATTGGTTTCCGACCCTAGGGGTTAGATAAGAAAGTGTAAGAAATACTTCAAGTATCCCTATACAACAATTGGTAGAGCTGACATCTTGGTGTCTATATGGAAAATTAGAAATTTGGTTGAAAGGACTGATGTATGACAATGAATCACCTATTAGTTGAGAGGAAATCACTAAAGCTATTTGTAAAAGTTTTGGAAACAAAGATGATATAGTTGAAGAATTCAACAAACTAGAACAAGATAAAAGGTGAAAGATTATGTAGAGAAGTTTGAAGAATTAAAATCATTAATAAGTGCATTAAACCCCTATCTTCCATAATTTTATTACATTTCTAGTTTCATCAGTGGCTTAAAGGAGGATGTCAAGCCTACGCTTAAGATCTTGAGACCAACAACTTTGCTGTAACTTTTGAACAAGCAAAGTGGCGGGAGGGATTTAACAATGCTATGAAAAAAAAAACAAATTTGTTTAAAGATCCAATCATCCTTTCAACTTGGGAAGAACATCAGATAACTTTCCATCTAGAACCCTTAATCAATTCAAGCATGAAACACCACAAGGCATGAAGCATGCTCCTGATACCCTATATGAACAAAGAAGAAAACTTAGTATTTGTTTTAAATATAGAGACAAGTATATGCCTGATCACAAATTTAATGTTAAAGGATTATATATAATAAAAGAAAAAATAAAAGAAAGAATCTTTAGATGTAAAGGAGGAAAACATAAGTGATGAACACAATTGGCCATAATAATATTGAAGAATATAGATTGTCACTAAATGTGTTGGCTAATAGCCATGCCAACAACATAATGAGGATAAAAAAGGGTTTTTAGGGTGAATATTTAATCATCCTAATTGATAGTGGCAACATCCATAATTTTATAGATGAGCTGGTGATTATAGGAATGAAGGCTATAATTTTGAAGACTATGGTGTTGGAAGTAATAGTAGCAAATGACAATGTAATGCTATGTGATGCAAAAAGCCTTGGATTCACATGGTTTACGTAAAATTATGAATTTAAGACTGATTTGAGAATACTTAAACTGAGGGGTTGTGGTGTAGTGTTAGGAGTCGACTAGATGAGGGTATATTCACCCATCGTATTTGGTTTTATCAAAATAATGCTTTAATTTAGGAAGAAGGGTAGAATGATAGAATTAAGAGACATTCTAAAAGAAGCAAAACTATAAATAGTTTCTATAACTAAGGTGCATAAGAGTCTAAAGGATGGAATCAATGGTTATAGTAGCTAGTTCTTCTCTATAGAAACTTTGAGTGAGTTTCCATAACAGGAGTATAATATAAAATAAAAACTATACTAGAAGAATATCAGGAGGTTTTTGAAAAGCCAACACAGTTTCCACCAATAAGGGTAGTGGATCATAAAATTCCATTAATTCTAAGGGCTAAGCCAGTAAACATTAGACTCTATAGAAGTTCATTAATCCATAAAAAAAATATTGAAAAATTGGTAAAAGACAGAGATAAGGTTTTTACTAGTTTATTCTAGAAGGAAATGTTCAAACTATTAAGGGTGAAACTATTGATAAGTTCTGCTTATTACCATCAAATCGATAGGGTATTTGAAATGATGAACCCATGTTTGGAGATATATCTAAGATGTATGAGTAAGTACAAACCTCAACAGTAGGTAAACTGGCTCTCTTTAGCATAATGATTATATAACTCAAGTTGCTACTCAGCTATTAACACGACACCTTTCCAAACCTTATTTGGTTACCCCCTTCAAATAGAGAAATAATACTCTAAGGTCCAACCAATATGGATATTATAGAAGAAGTATTGCAGTAAAGAGTGTAGATGAATCAATTACTAAAGTCATAACTGGTAATGACATGAAATAAGATGAAACAACTCTCAGATAAGAAAAAAAAAAGGAATAAAAGGGAATTCTAGGTTGGTGATGTTTTTTAAATTACAGCTGACAATCAAACATTACTTTGTGTAAAAGTATTAGGTTGAATCCAAGATATTATGGGTGCTACAAAATATTACAAAAGGTGGGGGTTATAGCCTACATGTATTACTTCCAGCAAATTCTAAAATACACCATGTTTTCCATGTTTCTTTATTGAAGAAATCAATGACTAATGAAGCACTAATATCTATTATTATGGTTTAGTTAAGGTGCATCCTCAGGCCATTCTTGATAAAAAGATCATGAAAAAGGGCAATATGGTCGCTACTATGGTGTTAATTCAATGATTAAATGTTTTTAAAGAAGACACTACATGGAAAGAGTTGGATGAGTTGATCAAACAATTTTCAACTTTTAATGTCAATATAAAGGATAAGAATTGTGTTAAAGAAAAGGGTATTGTTACAAATCCTACATAAAGACATTAACGGAGACAAATAGAAGGTTACATTAATTGTGATAGGTCAGTCACATGGCAATGTAAATAACAAAATAACAAATTAAATGGAGTTAATTGATGAATAAAACTATGTGTAAAGATGAGAATTCTTAGTTAGGAATTCTATTACAACAGTTAGTAGCTAAGAAAAAGTAGTATTAATGTAAGGGTAATGATTACGTGTATATCAAGTAATTGAATAAGAAAACTCTTTCTATATATTTATTTTTCATTTCTTTCTTTTTGTCTTTATCTTTTTATCATACAAACATTAAAGATTTCTTTTTCTTTCTTCTTCTCTATGTCTTTCTTCTTCTTTTTTTTTTTTTATCATACAAACTAGTTTGTTAAGGTAGAGTCATAACAATTTAGTCTTTTCTATCTTGTTCATTAATATATTTGCAATATGTTACACATTATGAGACATATCATGAGGATACTAACAAAACCTTCATCTTATGAAACTTTTTATGAATTATAAAGAATCACCATTTCGGATTTGATTCTTTCAGGTGTAAGTTATATTTAGAACTCTTTTAATTCTTTTTCTTGTCATGCACAACCTCCTTTTTTTTTTGCCAAGTGTATCTATTGTACCATTGATCAAATTCTGTGTTGTCTTTAATTTGCTAAACATATTTAGATCCATTATTATAATAGAGAGCTTCTTTTTCTGCCATTGCCACTAATGTATTATCTTAATCACTAGATTGTTTGATTAGTTTCTTCAACTAGATTATTGACCCGTGCTATACTATGGGTAGGGTCAAACTTTTTTTAAACATAAGAAAATATTTAGATGTTGCTAATATTTTTTTCTCCAACAGGAAAAAAAAATTTAAATTGTGTGAGGATTGACCCAATGTAACACAGTTGACTTTACGGATCCAAAATCAACCCATACAACCGATAAAAACATAGTCTGATTATTTTTTTTAAGCTGATATATTTTTTTAATATTAAAATAACTACATATTAGATTTACTTGGGTCAACCTGGGTTAACATGTAAAATCTGTGACCTAGGTTATGAAACTATGATAACTTCATAGAAAACAAATCAAAATAAATTATGAAGCCTAATTTTCAATCAATCCAATGTTGAAGGATGAAATTGAAAAAAAATCATAATTAAAAGTACTTAAAAAGTGACTCGAGTTAACTTGTCAAACCTGTGACCTGATTCATAAAATCGAGATAATCTCATGGAAAGCAGATCAAAACAAATTACGAATTTCAATCCTAAATCAACCCAATGTTGAAGGATGAGATTTACAAAAATAATAAAAAATGACCCGGGTCAATCCACCAAACCTATTACTTGGGTCATCAGACTGAGATAACCTCTTTGAAAAAAATAAAAAATAACCTGATTTAACCAGCTAAATCCACGACTTTGGTCATGAAACTAAGATTATCTCATAGAGAGCAAATTAAAAACAAATCACGAAGCTCAATTTCTAATCGCCTTGTCGGGCCTAATATTGAACGATGAAATGTACAAAAATTCTAATTAAAAAACGACAAAAAATAAGCAAAGCAACCTGGGTTAACCCGTTAAGCACTATTACTAGGTCATGAGGTCGAGATAACCTAATAAAAAGCAAACTTAAATAATCATAAAGCCTAATTCACAATCAAACACAATATTAAATGATGACATTGGGAAAAAAACCAATTAAAAAAAGAAAAAATAACTGAGTCAATTGGGTTATCCCATCAAACTCGTGACCTGGATCATAAGGCAAGAACAACCCAATAAAAAGTAAATCCAATGTTGAGGGATCTATGACCCGAATCATGAGACCGATATAACCTCTTAGAAAGAAAGTAAAAAAATAACTCGATTTAACTAGGGATATAATGTCAAAATCTGCGTGTTTGATCGTGAGACTAAGACATCCCTATAGAAAGCAAATTAAAAAATATTATGAAACTCAATTCCTAACCGAAATAGTGTTGAATGATGAAATTAAAAAAAAATTAACAAAAAAAATATAAAAAAACAACTATAGTTAACCCGGGTTAACCCATCAAGAACTATTCCTAGGTCATGAGGTTGAAATAATATAATTATGAAATCTAATTCCCAATCAACTCAATATTAAATGATAAAATTAAAAAAAAAGTTAATTAAAAAAAATTGAGTTAACCAAGTTAACTTGTCAAAAGTGCGATTTATGTTATGAGAGTATGATAACTCAATAAAAACAAATGATAAAACTAAAAAAAATTGACCAAAAAAAATCAAAGAAAAATAGTAAAAGAAA
>Ga0325405_1004001_pt1 | contig 15143 bp, 7 predicted proteins | sample PopdelMetagenome_21_FD_205663 | JGI IMG/M metagenome (GOLD analysis project Ga0325405, IMG submission 205663) | Populus deltoides microbial communities from Bellville, Georgia, United States - Xylem-Control-R2 | ecosystem: Host-associated > Plants > Phyllosphere > Stem > Wood/Secondary xylem... | reverse complement strand
GAAATAGAAATCTGGTATTAAAATACCTGGTTTTTCCTACGAGATGTTGCAAATATATATATATATATATATATTTGCAACATCTCGTAGGAAAAACCAGGTATTTTAATACCAGATTTCTATTTCCACAATATAAAAAAAATAAATATATATATGTTTGAAAAAAAATATTTTCTTGTGTGTTGCATACGGCCAATACCTTCACATTTTTTTTTGAAATTCCTCTTTAAAAAAAACAAATATTTGAAGTTTTGAAAATGTGTTTTTGCATGGATTTCTTAAAGACGACAAAAAATTATTTTCTTGTATTTCTGGATTTTACAACATGTTTGTAAAACTCCAAAGGGTATTGGTCAATATTCCAAAAAATACAAAATCTTATTTTTTTTTTGGAAGTCATCTATTATTCACTATTAATGTTTGGATAAAGAAATCTCAAATGGATGAATATCCAAAATATTATTGGAAATAACTTGTTATTATTCACTGTTAATGTTTGGATCAAGAAATCCCAAAGGGATGAATATCCAAAATATTATTGGGAATAACTTGTTAGTATTCGCTGTTAATGTTTGGATAAAGAAACCTCAAGTGGTTAATATCCAAAATATTTTTCTAGGAATAATAAGTCACTATACATCCTTGAAAGAAGCCTTGATTATAATTGAGGACATTTTAATTTTTGACTCAACGGTTTATGAGCCGTTGAAGTATGAAACACTAAGGCAAAAGAAGGCTTTTAAAGCGCTCTGAATTTCCTTAGATTTTTAAATTTTTGTCCCTCGTCCTTGTGATTTATGAGTCACAAAAACTCTTGAAATACTAAGGGAAAATGAGCTTTTAAAGCACATGGAATCTCCTTGGATTTCTATCTTACTAAATTTAGTCTGAATCAAACACAGATTTCAAGAGATCTGCATTGTTTCTTCTTTGTACTTTGTACTTTGTAGACATATCTAAGAGTGTGATCCATATTGATCAATGGTTCTTTCTTTTTAAACTTTCAGTCCAAGTTTGTTTATCATAGCAAAACGTATCCTAGAAAAACACCAACACTATAGCAATAATAAGGAAAAACAAACACCAAGCAGCTTATCTTAGGTAGGGCGTATTAAGGGTGCTAATACCTTCCCTTTACGCAACTAGTCCTTTGCCTTAGAATCTCTGAAAGACCAGTTAGGTTTCCTAGTGACCATAATACTAGGTGGCAACTCCCTTTTACACAATCAAAACAAAAGAACCCGAAATTAATCGAGGATCGCCGCGCTACGCCGTAAGGGTGTGACAATCCTTAACTTTATTCTGTAAATTAATCATTTTGTAAACTCTTTAGATGTAGTACCATACAATATTTACTTTTCTTGTTACATATTTTATATGCTTGTCATTTAATTTTTAAGCTTTATTATTCATATTTTATGAAAGAAAATTTATTGTATGTCAATCTTGAGTTGTGTTGATATGGGGTAAGATCCAAAATGGTTGGACTATGATTGTGGTGTTGTTTGGGTTGTGACTGTAGATGTCGATAATTTGATACCCTCCAAGTATAAAGAAAATTCTACTGAAATTTTGATAGGATTTTTAATACCATAAGATTTTGTTTAATCAAGTATATAGATAAATTATAAATAAAAAAGATTGACCCTAATGTTTCATATAAGCATATTATTTGGACAGAACATGTGTTAAAAATTAGGATGTTACATATGTATTAATGTTGATGATGGATATCCTTGACATATGTATTAATAAGATAAAATATTATCAACATATGTATTAATGAAAGAAAATATTCCTGACATATATGTGTTTGTGTGTGTGAGGGGGGAGGATGAAAATATGGCGGGCTCTTAAAGAACTTTTACATATTATTTTTTACATAACATTAATATAAATAAAAATATAGTAAATTTTTAGAAGATCGTTATACATATAATGAATGTAAATAAAGTAAACTCTAAAATATAGATTGACATACAATAAATTGTAGATTGGGTTTATCAGTTCCTTGTTTGATACTAAAAAAATGAATCATTTCTTTAGTTGAGAATGAATCATTTCTTTAGTCGAGCTCAATGTAGATTGTAGATTGGGTTTTATAGGAGGTTTTCTGATCCTATAAATTTTGCTTTATCATTAACCATTTTTTTTAATCATGACGAGCTGAAGTTAAATATTTTATTCAATAAATATAATTACCTAAAAAGCTAAAAGTATATTACAATAACGTACGTAGTCGCCTTCCACTAATTAAAGTAGCTAGCACTGTTAACTTGTCATCATTAGTTGTTTCATCTCATCTTTCAATCCCAAAGATTTGATACAGAGGGCAGATCCTTATTTTCTGATTCCAAACATTCCAGCCAAACACTTTACTCCTGCAGAGGTGGCTGCCTTTTGTCATTCCATGTATTCAACCGGTTCTTGGCACTCTCCACCTGAAAATTTTGACACTAGTAATTTTTGCTTTATCTGCTATTTTATTTCTTTTTCTAAAAAAAAAATAAGGATGATATGAAAAGATTATGATAAAAATATAATTAATTGCATCATGTGAGTGCATTAAATCTGATTTAAAATCGATCGAGAGTAAGTTCTGGGTAAATCTAATTTTTTTATTATTTAAAAAATAAAAATAATGATATTTTAATCAAGTTTTAACTAGGTTTTTTTGGATACTTCGCTTTGTGGGATTAATTTTATAATTAATGTTTTTTTTATAATAAATATATTATAGGATTAGATTAGATTTCAATCAATACCAAGTTTTTGATCGACTTTGACAACTCTGAAGATTAAAAAAAAAAATTAACGAGTCAATCTAATGAATCCCAACATGTCTTATTAGAATCCTAAATAAATAAAAGCATAAAGTTCAACAGTTCCAGCTATAAAAATCATTCAGACGAGCCTATCACTATGCTATATATGATGTTTCCCATTCGGCACCTCAAAATTTTAAGAAAATCACTATAGTCCCTACAGTTTAGTATATGTTTCAAATTGGCCTACATAATTTAATTTCTAATTTGGCCCCTTCACAATATATAGTTTTTTCTATTTTCTTTTAAGTCCTATTGTTCCTAACTTGCCTCCAATAATTTTAGTTACCCTCCGCTACTGCTAAGAGAAAGTGGAGATGAATGGCCAAATCCTTTGAAAGGGAACTAACTAGCTTAAAATACTAAATAAATAAAATTATAGGGTATTTGGAAGATTAAAATATATAAAATCATAACAAAATATTAAAATTTTTACCTCTTTATTCCAATCTGTTCTCAAAGTAACCCATAACAAAATCATAGTTTGCAAAATTGTGCCTCCCAGCATGCCTGACCATATTCCCTGCAGAAAATACAGTAAATAGTAGTTATATATTAATTATAGATACCTTTAAATTGACAAATATAACTCCACCACTTCAGTTTCAGACATCTTGTTCTCAAAATTCTGCAATTCAGGATTTGAAGGACGCATATGGTTTGTAAGCAAACCTTTTTATCAATAATACATCAATAAAAAGAAAATGATTTATATAAAAAAGGGACGGGCATTAAATATTAATATATAAAAAATTTATTTAAAACTACTTGGAGAGTAACTAAATCTCAATTGACAAGCAAGCTAATTGGACAATGCTTTTATTATCATAAAATAAAATAAAGGTAATTAAAAGTAAGTAAGGCAATAATATTACCTTGGCACCAAGGTCAAATTTAAAACCAAGAAGCACCCCTAGTGGAATACCAAGAAGGTAGTAGCACCCTACGTTCACATAGGCAACAAATGCTTGCCATCCACATCCAACAGCCACCCCTTCAACACAAACAAATTTATCTACAGTTATGGCAACCATTACAGTGCACAGGATAAGGAGTGATCAGCACTGTATTAATAATGCAGATGATATGAAGTTCTATAAATCTCTGAACAGAAGAGCATTTTTCTATTGAGTTGTGAGCACCATTACGGCAACCATCATGTTTCTTTACTCTATATGATCTGCCTTGCTTTAATTTGTATATACTAATTTGATCTTGAGCTTCCGGGTGTGTACAACCAGCTGCCAATTTGGCTTCACCTTGTTTTGACATTAGCTCAATTGTTAGAATTTTATGTATGTATTAACTCTATGCTTTAAGCTGGCAGCTTTTCTCAGCTATTGTTATTGTCCCAGTGCCTTGAAGCTAGCTTTGCATGCTAATATTTTATGAATACAAACGTTTCTGGCTTCACTCTCATCGTTTGCTTGATGACAACTATCAACACTTTCATGCTTACTAAATTACAGAGAAAGGTAAACGGCAATACCAGCTTCACCTTCAGTGAAGATTGTTAAGGAAAAGAACGTTTTTTTTTGTTAAAGATTGTTACCGGACAGAACAGGCTGAATGCCATTTAGTATGAGAGTGGCAGCGAGGAATGGAGAGAGATCAGAGGCAGCTTTAGCAACAACTTCACCTTCAGTGAAGATATAGCTAATGGAGTCTCGAAATATCATCACAATAATGGCTGCAATTACTGATATTATAAATGAACATAAAGTCACCACAACGACTGAAAATGATGCTGATTTTGGATGCCCTGCTCCTAGCTCATTGCTCACTCTCACACTGTTTGAAATCAAGTAAATGTTGTCAATTTTTGTGTTCTACGCAATAATATATATATAATTCTTCTTAATTAGGATTTAAAACTAATGTAATTCATTTAGTTTCATATTATGTTAGGTGCTTATGACCATCTTTTATTATGCAACTATCCATGTTGATGTTGTTAATGAAAATATTATGGATTAAATCCGATACATAAACACAATATCAATAATATGATGAGAAGGGTACTTAATTTAAAAAATAATATGTGTCATGAATCATATTTAAAAAATAATAAAATTAGGACTTCTCATATTTTGAAAATTCAGATAAAGATTTATTATAATGATAATTGATATGATTTGCAATCTGCTCAAAATTTAATTATAATATGGGGCAGGAATTGATTTGAGATTATAAATTATTTAAAAATAATCGTAGTTATTAAATCTATACTTCAGAGCTCTAATTAACCCTATATAAACCCAAGGATGAGTTAGATGTGTAATTAAATTGGTATAATAATTAGTGAGGTAATATTCTCTTCTTTTAAGTTTTATTTGCATAAATTTGGATAGAAACATGCTGGAGCACAATTTTGATAAAACAAAAGCCAAGATAGAAAATTTTAACTGGCCTTGCAGCAGTGTTAAATCCAACTGAAATCATGAACACCCATCCTGATATTGTCGTGCTGCATATAGAGATGAATAAATAGTGTTAACATTTCAGTCAGTCACCAAGCTTTTTCTTTCTTTTCTTGAAGTACCTAGCAAGAGACAAAGAAAATCTGAAAGCATCAAGTCTATCTCATGGCTTACCAAACTGAGAGAGAATCCAACGCAACCTCAGCATTTTTAAGCAATCCAGCAATCAAGACTAAAATCTGAAAGTACCAAGTCTCTAAGCACAACATTACTGCTGAGGCAGCAGACAATTTAAAGAACCTCCAAAGACCATTAAAGGCCTGCAAACTAAAACCTTTCCATGTGTTTCTACACGTCTTACCCATTAATATGTATGCAAATTGAGCCACCACTATGATCCACCAAGACAGACTCAACACAAGGCCTGCACCTAACAAGCCCCAGTCCCACTTGAAGACTGCAAGCCAGGTTAGAAAAAGATGCACCACAAGTGCACCTACTGATATGTATGCACTAGGTGCAATTATGCTTTGGGATTGCAAGAATTTTTGAATGGGGAAGTTTGCAGCATAAGCAAAAATTTGAGGGATGAGTCCACGGACAAAAACCGCAGCTGCTGATGCTATGTTGACTGGTTCACCTAGTAAGATCAAGATAGGTTTGGAAAATATGTAGATCACCATTAGAGGGAGAGCTGTTAGCATGAGGAGAATAATTGATCTTTGGAGGTATATGCCTAGAATTTCATAACTATTCGCTCCATATGCTTGGCCACATAGGGTTTCCACTGCACTTCCCATTCCGAGCTGCAAGACAAAACAAAACCAAACCTGCTTTAACAAAACTAGAGGATAATTTTCTTCTTCATATAAGCTGATACTTCCAAATCCTTCCTCTAGTACACACAAATTTAGAAGGGAAAAGAGACATATATAAGAGCGAGAGAAGGTGTTACGTACCAGAAGGCCATAAGCAAAAACTTGGATGCCAGTGTTGCCAAGAGAGACAGCAGCAAGCTCAAGGTTTCCAAGATGTCCACAAAAGATCTGAGTAGACATGGAAATCACATTATTGAGCAAGTAAACTATCACAGCTGGAGCTGCAAGCTGGAAAAGCAATTTCAGTTCAACCCAGGAAGCTAAACGGAGTCTCTTGGAGTATGGTGATTGATTATTTGTTAGTATTTCTTCAAGCTCATTGCTTACAGTCTCGTCGTGGTGAGAGACTTTGGAGCTTAATCTTGAAGTATCAGAGTCCATTCTCCTCCTCTTTTGCGCTCCTAATTTGAGCTTATATATCGAATAAATGCTGATAAATCGTTCTATAGTCCTTGGATTTGAACTTTGTTATATCTTAGTCCCTCATATTTGATAAATTGTTCTATAGTCCTTGGATTTGAACTTTGTTATATCTTAGTCCCTCATATTTGAAAACCATTAGTTGAGTTCCTTGATTTTTGTTGATTGTTGTGGTATGAAAACATTTGTTGGGGTTTTCTTAATCCCAAATGCGTAGTTCAAAGGATTAATTTAAATGAGAAAACCAATACATATAGCGTGTTTACAGAAAATAACATAGCTGAACTTAATAAAAAGAAATCAAGAACAAGATAGAATTTTGCTGAAAAAGGTCTCTATAACTAGAGTTTTTATTTGTGTTTTATTAATGAATATTTCTCTCTTATATAGTGTGAATCTTCAAAAGATTTACAACTTTTTAAATAGAAAAATAACTTACCTTTATATAATTGGAAAATTATAATTCTAAATCAAATAAAAAATAATATAAAATCCAAAATTAAACTAGAAATCTAAAAAATAAAAGGAAAATAACAAAATTGAATGAAAGAGCATTTTTTTAACTTAATTTGAAGATCCTTTTAAACTCAGTTGATTATATTATATAAGTTGATTCTTTATAGAAATAGACATACAAAACCAAATTTGAAAACGATCCAAAAATTTATGAGTTTTTCTATCTAAATGGTTTTTTGGTATGATCAAGCTTCTCCTTGAACTAATTTATGTCTTACTAATTCATAAACAAGTCTAATAGGCATTCTATATAGTCTAGTTATAGCATATATGTATCATCAAATCCTTCGTAACTTCATTCTCTTTAAGGTCATAGGTTAATACAAGTTAAATTACTATGTTATAGATTTTTAAACATAAAGAACTCTAAACATTTATTAAATAAAATAAAAGAAAGAAAGAACTCTAAACATTATGGTCTTCACTCTTTTTAGATTTTATCAGATTTTATCTTGTGACCATGTCTTTGTGTTAGTCTTTTAAACCATATTCAATAACCATGATATATGTATAATAAACATCTAGCCCAACTTGGACATGATGTTACATGTTATCTAGTCCCACCATAAAATTTGAACCTAATGTTGTAAAATACAATCTAACCAAAGCAATGATCGAACACCATCAGAAAATTGAAAAAAGTCAATGGAATATCTTTTCGATGTTAAGGAAAAACTTCTGCTAGCAATTACTATACTAACAAAAGTGCCAATGAAAACATTTCACCAGCAATATACTTGAATTAGTTTTAAAATTTTTAAAAAACTATATATTATTTATCTAACCTAAAGATTTCTCCACCAAGCATTTATCATATTCATCAGTTTAGGATGATCTTGAAGCTGACTCCATTGAAACAATTGTTCTTTTAACGATGATTTTGTCGTAGATGTTATCAAACAGACCGCTTTAATATTGGTAAACTTGAAAATCAATTTATCAAAGTCATTTTCATTTTGTGTAAACATAAAGAAATTTAAACATTTATCAAGAAAAAAAATAAAGAACTTTAAATGTTATGGCCTTTAATCTCTTTAGATTTTATCTTGCAACACAGACTTTGTGTTTATCTCTTAGACCATATTCAATAAACATGATATATGATATACATCTAGTCCAACTTCGACCAAAATACCATCTAGTCCCACTATAAAATTTGAACCTAATGTTGTAAAATATGATCTATTTGAACATAATACTGTAAAATATGATCTAACCAAGGGAATAATCAAACATTTATAAAATAAAATAAAAACTTTAAACGGTATGTCCTTCACTCTCTTTAAATTTTATCCTATGAGATTGTCTTTGTGTTATTATGCTAGACCATATTCAATAGCCATGATATATGATACACATCTATTCCGACTTGGACATGATGTTGCATACCATCTAGTCCCACCATAAAATTTGAATCTCATGTTGTAAAATGCGATCTAACCAAGGCAATGATTGAACACCACAAAAAAATCAGAAACAATCGATGGAATATTATGTTGACATTAAGGAGAAACTTCTATCGGCAATTACTATACCAACAAAATTTTTGACAAAAACATGTTGCCGACAATATACTTATCAGGAATTGGTGTTCCGTCATTGATTCCATCAACAACTTCTTTTTCTAACTATGTTGCTGACAAAATATTCATGCAAAAAAAATAGATTTTTTCGCTCATTTCCTATCGGTAACTTCATTGGCAACCTTATTTGCAAAATAAATATTTCATCTCATACTTCATCGAGAATGCACTTTAATTACCGATGGAATTCTCCATCACCGATTTCATCATAAATTTTTCATCGCCTATTTCATCAAAATGTTGCTTGATATTTACCAAATTGTATTGTGATTTTCCCACACTTTCCTAATCACCCTCTTGTTTTCCGCTTCCTAGTAAAAAACTCTCTTAAAAGTCAATTCATATATGAGTTAGTTTTTAAAATTTTTAAAAACTATATATTATTTATCTAACTTTAAATTTCTCCCCCTAAGCATATACCGCATATACCGTATTCATCAATTTAGGAAGATCTTGAAGCTGATTCCATTGAAACAATAGTTTTTTGAAATATGGTTTCGTCGTATAAGTGATCAAATAAACCACTTCATTATCAATAAACCTGAAAATCAATTCATTGAAAGTCATTTTAATTTAATATAAATATAAAGAACTCTAATCATTTATCAAGAAAAATAAATAAAGAACTTTAAATGTTATGCCCTTTAATCTCTTTAGATTTTATCTTGCAACACAGACTTTGTGTTTATCTCTTAGACCATATTCAATAAACATGATAAATGATACACATCTAGTCTAACTTCGACCTGAATACCATCTAGTCCCACCTTAAAATTTGAACCTAATGTTGTAAAACATGATCTAATCAAGAGAACAATCAAACTAGAAAATTGAAAAAGATCAATGGAATATTATGTTGATATTAAGGAAAAACTTCAATCGACAAGTACTATTTTGATAAAATTTTCAATGAAAACATGTCATCGGCAATATACTTGTCGGGAATTTGTGTTTTGTCATAAATTCTGTAAGCAACTTCTTTTTCTAATAGTATTGCCGATGAAAAACTCACTCTAAAAATTAGATTTATTTGCTCATTTTCCATCGGTAACTCTACTGACAACTTTATTTACAAGTGAAATATTCCAATTCATATTCTGTTGAAAATCCACCTTAATTGTCGATGGAATTTTTAATCACTGATTCCATCAAAAATATTTCATTGCCTATTCCATCATAATGCTTGATACTTACTAAATTGCGTTGTGATTAAACAAACTATTTCAATATTGGTAAACTTGAAAATTAATTCATCAAAGTCATTTTTATTTAATATAAAACTTAAAATAACATAATTCAAAAAAAATAACTTTAATAGTGAGAAAAAAATAAAAAAAATAACCTTAATTTTTGTCATTGAATTTGTCAGCAATTAAGGAATTTTGTTGTCAGTTTTCATAATCCTATTTCCAACCAAAACATGCAACAATAACATCACCAAGCATATTCAATCCAACAATTTCTCACATTAAATCCACAACCACAACAAAAGGAAAATACTTATGCAATTATTGAAACAATGTACATATATCTAAAATTATACAACAAAAGTAAATATAAAGCACAATAATTGTCCAAACCAAATTAAATTTTATTACACAATGAAGTATCACATCTAAATCAATTTAATATATATCTATTAATCATAATCCTTTTTTTCATGGTAATCAAGCAACTTGAGTCAAAGTTTAGTTGGATCTAAGGAGAAGATGTATTATATATGCATGGAAAACTTAAAGTAGATGATGTCAAACAATGATTAAGTATTTTAACAATGTGAATAGTGAGGCAAAAGTGTTGCTTGTATCTAATAAGGCTTATTCTAAAGGGATAAGTCTTAGAGCGCCAACAAATTTTTTTTAAGTAGATGCTTCATCACAACATCTCTATGGTGAAACTTAGTATGAAATTAATAAAACCCTCAACCTTTTTAAGATGATCTTGTCTATACAACCTTTTACAAGAATTTTGATATATCCAAGAACGATCATGTATTAGTTATGAAACCTATATAAAATATTAATGATAACATTTATTATTAATGTAACTATTAATTCAAAAATCAACTTTTTATTAAAAATAAATTCATAATCCAATAACTAATTATTATTTTTACACAAATTCAATTTTGCATAAAAATGTGAACTAAACAATAAAATTAACAGCAAATATTTGGTACCCAACTAATTATCCATTATGTTTTCAATTTAAACTTATTCAAACTAAATTAATATATCTTAATTATTATCAATTTCACAAAAAATTCCCTAGATTTCCAACTTGAGAATAAAATTGACAAAATCTAATTGGTACCTATTAAACAACTCATCATTTTTTTAGTTATAACACACTTAAGTTACAAAATCAAACTCAATTTTATCAAATGAAAAATAAAATCATTTTTTTTGTCAAATCTCAAACAAACTCTAATATACAAATCATACTTTAATATAATAAAATTCTCTAGGAAAAACCTGTAAAACACTTAAATATACAAGCAAACTACAAATACTACAAAGAAATTTTAATAAATTAACCTGGAACATAATTTAATGGGTTACAAAAAAATGAATAGGTCTGCTCACTCGATGTAGCGAAACTTCACAATAAATTGAACTAATAGAGGGATGCTGACACTATTGATAGATGTAGGTCGACGATGACGGTTTGGGGTGGCTAGATTTGTGAGGATGGTGATTGGTTTTGTGAGAAAATAGAAGGAGGGGATGCTGATTCTTTTGGCAGAAAGAAGAAGAAGTAAATGGAGGGAAGAGAGAACTGTCATGTATGAATTTGTTTAATTTTTCTAACAAAATATCCATCGGCAATTCTATTGAAAAACTCTGATGGGTCAAATATTCAACGGAATCATAAATGGAATATTTTTTTTATATTTTATTTTCTCTAATCAATTCGAAATTCCATTGGTAATTACTAATGGAACATATTCCGTTGCTATTTACATTGACAATTATCGTTGGAAGTTTTCCATCTTTATTTATGTTAGAAATTACCAATAAAATATTTTTTAACAATGTTTATGTTGCTATTTATTAATTTTTAGGTAATGGAATAAAAGGTATCTTCGCTAGAAGTTCATTGATTCCATAGTTGTGTCCAACCATTATCATAAATTATGTGTTTAAATCGTTTTAGATTTCATATCTAAAAACAGAACAAAAAATTATTTGATTTGAGTTTGAATAATTTTTAAAATTGTGATATTATCTGGGAGTGTGAAATGAATTCTTTTGATGGTGTTAGTTGATGTGATTTGGTGTCAAAACTGGCAATGAGATGCTCTGAACAGTATGGTGATTGAAGGATTAGGTACTAGCTAGCCCTCTATTACTTTATACTGAAATTAATTTATAAATTTTTGAGGATTACTTGATTAAGATATTATATTTCCAATTACCAATTAAATCAAATACTCAAGTTGTTAATGTAATGTAAAAATTAATAAACTTATGTCTTCCATTGTTTGCCAGAAAGGATTTTCCTTGAAAGTTTTTTTTTTTTTACTTTTTTATATTTAATTGAATTTTGAAAAACTGGTCAATGGAATTTAATTTATAGTTAACAGAAAAATTAAAATTAAATAAAGTAAATTTTTTTCTGATTGAGTGGAAAAAAATTCATTAAAGATTTAAAATTTTAAAATTGTATGACACTCATTATTCTTATATATAAATATTAATATATTAATAAAATAATTTAGATATGATAGTAACAAAAATTCTATTATTTAAAAAAATTAACAATTTAAAATGTATTATTTCTTAGATTATTTTTTTACAAAATGATCAAATATTAAAAAAGATATTTTTTAACTCATTTTTCATTATACATCGAAACTGAAAAATAATCATATTTAATTAAAAAAAAATCCAAAAAAATGCTTTCGGGAAACAAAACTTAGCCTTGCCATAAAAAGAAAAAAAAATAAAAAAATATATACTTTTATATCCTATCATCAATGAAAGGAATCTCTCCATCCATGCATTAAGTGCTTATCTCATTAGAAATGAACATGTAAGATTCAAGTTACGATTTGTTGGGAACATCATTGGAAACCCTCAGATTAGTCCCCAATTTATATATTCACTAATTTTGAATTATTGGATCCATAAACTTAAGAACATCTCCAATAGATCTATAAAGTATCAAATATTTTCAAGCGAGTCCTTCCATCATATCCTTAAATATTTTCCATTGTTTTGTTCGGTTTAGTAAGAGAATTATAACATTCAGAGGAAAATTTTACACTTTGTTTCTAAATCATGTTGATTAAAGTCTAATAAATTAAAGACTGAAAATGAATAAAATTAAATGCCTTGCGATGAAAATGGAGGGTTCCCGTGCTTCTAATTGCTGTCATGAAAGAAAAAGTGTGCAGATAAAAACTTCTTTTAGTGAAAAGAGAAAGCACTTACTCCTCTAGCCATTCCATTATTCTTGTTATAGATTATCCCCCACTATCGATATGGGTTTCTTCTTCGTTCTTGATATGACGTAGAATTCCAAAGCCACAATATTCTCAGCTGTTGCAAGAAATCCATGAATGTGACATAAAAAAAAGCTTGCAACTAGTGAGAAAGGGATCACTTCGAAATTCCATATTGAAGGGTCATTGACACTTTTGCATATATAAGGTTCGATTCTAGGACGTGTGTGGAAAACCATGCATGATATGTCTTGCCATATCTGGATATATATAGATCTGAAAATGGACGATGATGAATAGCCAGGGATTGCCTAATTTGCAATCTTTCCCAATTTCTTGATCATGGAATGGTTCCTCTATGACACCCAGCTAGCTAGTCTTGTTTGGAACAAGAAAATGATCGTGCCTAACACGCTATTTGTAATTTGTGGAAGTGATTGTGTTGTAGAAGGATAGAACCAAAACAACATTAATAGTAGAAGATAAAAAGGGCCATTGAATTTGAGCTAGGTAAGCTTAACCCATATTGATGAAGTAAGAGTTCTAACGAATAGAGGATTTCATTGACAACTTTGCTTACCAAAAATAAAAAAGGTGGCCACTTATGTTTTCTTTTATGCATGGAAAAGCACCACAAAAAGAATTATTCCAAGTTTTTAGCACATGATTTTGTTCCTTTATGTGTAGGATATATATATATATTATGTTTTTTTGCATTTTCTTAAAGAGTTGATTAAATTCCATGTCAAATAAAAAGGAGTATGTATAAGCCTTCTTTTGCCAATGGAAGGTGGCCTTCCAGTTTTCAGTGTTGCATTATCGATCTCATGCTTGGAAAGGAATATATTCCGTTATTAACTCTGATTCGGCAGCTTCAAATAGCTTAAAAGAATAAGTGTTATCTCAAGGTTTCTGGATAGATAAATGGCTAGAAGCAGGGACTTTACAATCTTGTTTCCCATGACTTTATGAAATATCAACCACAAAAATAGAGACACTGGTGGAAATAGGGGATATTAGGCAGATTCTTGGAACTAGAACTTTAGATGGAATCGGCGATTAATTAGATCTTCAGATACATCACAACTTCAGCAGCTTATTGTCTTATTAAATGGGGTCAGCTTGAGAACATATAAAGAGGATTTGAGGCAATGGGCAGCTGAAAGCACTGTACAACATACTGTCAACTCTTACAGTAAACTACTTGATAAAGTAGAGCATCCAAGTACGTTCACATTCAATAAACCATTATGGAAAGGATTTGCTCCTTCAAAGATTAAAATGTTCTTATGGCTTTTACTCCAACATCGGATTAGTACAAGGGCTTTTCTTGTACGTAGGCGACTGTTTAATCTAAGTCAAGCAACTTGCCCTATCTGCAATACTAACATAAAGATTGTGACTCACCTTTTTCTTCATTGTCATGCATCTTGGCGTCTTTGGCGGCGTTTCATGAATTGGTTTAGCATTAGTTGGTGCATGCCAGAGTCTATTGATCGATCATGTTATTTTGCAATGGAGCGATCTAGTAAAAGGTAGATTCTAGCGACGAACACTTACTATATAGTCTTATGGGATTTTGTAGAGCATTTGGAATGCAAGGAACAAACTTGTTTTTGAGGATATTATGTCGGTTTGGAATACGATGTTTGAGCTTATTCTTCATCGTTTGTCTCTGTAGTTGAAGGTTGCGGATGCAAATTTCTCATATACCGGGAATGATCTATTTAGAAGTTTAAATGGTATTTTGGAGTTAAGAGAAGAATTTGCATTAACACACCTTTCATTTAAAATAGCCATGTTAGGTTCAATGATAATATTTTTTGAGATATTCGTAGTGTCAAGTTTTTGTTTGTAGCAGCCGCAGCCGAACAGGTTTTTGTCCAAGTTGATTCTCATTTCTTACCTGTCTGTTTCTCCCATTTATTTTTATTATATCCTCAAAGAAGTGCGAGGCGAGGAGAACCAACGGCCAATGTAAAGCCTTCGACACTACGGACCATTGTTAGTGATCAATACTTTTGGTAGGCCGAAACATCACCTTGCTAGATGTG
>Ga0325405_1003999_pt1 | contig 15145 bp, 6 predicted proteins | sample PopdelMetagenome_21_FD_205663 | JGI IMG/M metagenome (GOLD analysis project Ga0325405, IMG submission 205663) | Populus deltoides microbial communities from Bellville, Georgia, United States - Xylem-Control-R2 | ecosystem: Host-associated > Plants > Phyllosphere > Stem > Wood/Secondary xylem... | reverse complement strand
ACTCAAAACATTTCTTTAAAAATTTTAAAAAACTAATATAATATAGTAGAATAAAAAATGTGCGAAGAAAACAAGTATGCAATAACAAAAAGATAAAAACAAGTTTTATGATCTTTTGTTTTTACCTATGTAATAACAGAGATGTCATATTATTTCTTTTATTTAGGAAAAAAACTATATAAATATCCTAAATTATTACTTGGATAAGTTTTATAAGTATTTGGGTTAGAATGTAATCAAAAAAATTATTAATTAATAATCATACTTATGCTCATATCATGAATATATTTAGAAAGCGATTGAGTGGATAAAAAAATATTACAAAGAAACTTAAAGGGTTTGAGCTTTCATTCGAACTCAAGACACAATAATATTACGGATTGTAATAAAAAAAAATTCTCAAGTTTTATTTTCATGTTATTCTTGTTAAATTGGTGTTTAGGATCGCACTTGATAGTTTGTTTTAGTTAGGTTTATATAGGGTTCTTGCGGTGTCAAGGAAAAAATCTGACACTCCGTTGATGCTTGATATCATAACCCAATTTTAAAGTAAAAATTATGTTTGAAAGTCAATTGAGTAAAAATTAGAAGAATTAATTAAGTTTGAGGACATAATTAAACTTCTAATGGGTTTTGTGGATTTAATCAAGGACTCAATTGAAGAGAAATTAAGTTTAGAGGCTTAATTCATATCAATTCACAAAGATTGGAAAATTAGGAACACATTTGAATCTTTGAAAGACTAAATTTGGTGTAATCAAGGGCTTAATTGATACAAATATAAAATATAAAGTTCAATTAAGGATCACATTGAAGAAATATAAAACAATGACAACTGTGTAGAAAGAGCTGAAATTTAAGGGTTCAATTGAAGAAAGCTAAGGGTGAAATTGCAAGGAATCTAAAAAACTAAGGCTGATTGAGACTCCATTGCAAAGTTTAAATTCAGGGACCAAATAAAAAAGGATTATAATTTCACTATTCATTATCTTACGAAGAAACTTAAAGTTTTTAAGCTTTGATTGGAGCTTATGACATAATAATATTGTGGATTCTAATAATGCTTTTTTTTTTGCTCATGTTTTATTTTCATTTTATTCCTTTTAAACTCGGTTGTTTTAGGTTCAAACTTTATGGGATTTTTATTATTTTTATAGGATTCTTTTGATGTCGTGGAAAAAATTTGAATTGATGCTTGATTTAGAAAAATAAAATTTGATTTTTTTGATAAATGATGAACTAAATTGATTTTTTTTATAAACTGAAACAAATGTTCATACCTTTATTTTGACAAATCATGAACTAAATTGAATGAAAAAGATAGTGGGGACACTGGATCTGAGACACGTCACACGTGTGTGTGATCATTGATGATGGAGGACTACAAAACCATTGTTCATTGTTTGAGAGATTGGGTTCTAACTTATGTTTTTTAGTTCAAATTATTTGGACTTTTAGTTGAGTTTTTTTATTAGATTTAATATTATTTTATTTTGAACTTCAATTTAGTTTTAGTCCTTTGTCCAAATGGTTGGTTGTTTTAGAGTTTTGTTTTTGTTTTTTAAATGTAGTTAGATTATGATGATTTGATAACAAGTTATAGACTTTTTATTTTTCAACCTCCAACCTTTCTCTATTCTTTAGCTCCTTCACTGATTCTTGGCTTTTTATTTCTCATTTTTTACTTTTCTTATATCTCTCTTTTATCCTACATTAACTTTGGTGTCAAAGCTAAGGTTTTTAATTGTTCTCGTAATTAAATGATCAATGGCTTGTTCAAATTCTTAACATTCAATCAAGTTCATAAATCCTAAATTAATAGGAGGTCTCACCAACATGGGATTTAAAAAAATAGTCTTTTTCCACACACACACACACATATATATTACTTTCATCCAAACATATCCTCAAATCAATTTTTCCCCTAAAAAAAACCATGGCTAGTATTCATTATCTTCACTAATAAACCAACCACCACTCTAGAGACAACCACATCACTAGTGACCCAACCACCAACTCACTCACATCAGCCATCAACTGTCATCCCAACCACCAAATAGTACTTAACTAGTGTCGAACCACCACAAACCTAACAACCATATCACTTCATGACCAGAACAACCACTCGATATGTAATCACCAAACCAACAACTCAACCACACTAGCTCTCCCCCATCATAAAAAACATTATGTCACACCTTGCAGCCCAAGAACACCCTATCTAGACATGCTCAACAGAACGCAATCGATCAGATCAAGTTAGTCCAACAATCACACAATTACCAAACAATCCACCCAGCACAACAACATCACACCAGTAAAGCCAACAGAACCAGTAGCCTTAGCCACTAGTTCTTCTATGGAATGGTCAATAGGTTACCTTGGATGAGAGGCATTTATAGTCTCAAGGCTTAACAATGGAATACATGTACCAACAACATCATTAGTATTAGCTAATAAACATATGTGCTAAATAATAATGTATATGCAGAGTTCAGTTAGTTGTTAATTTCAAAATTAGTTAAGGAGATATATAGTTAGTTGGAATTGTTAGTTACTTACTTAATGGATAGTTAAAATTGCTATATATAGCAAATGTATTAGAAATAAAGGAGGAAGAAATTACATTTGATGCACAATTGCATTTTTTTTCTTTCTTTTTAATGCTTCTCAATCTTTATCCCTTTTCATCTCATTCTCTCTTATTTCTAGTATTATTTTTATCCTTCTTAAAGTTTCTTTGTTTTATTAATGGAAACCTTAATAACCTGTATCATAGCTAATCCAAAGCCATTAACAATTCTTGTTTAAAACTTAAGAAAATGGTGGAGAACACTATGACTGATATAAAGGAGCACTATAGGAAACTTGATGAACAAATGCAAGAATTGTTAATGGCTTTTTTCCATATATATATATATATATATATATATATATATATATTACTCTCATCTAAACATATTCTCAAATCGATTTTTCCCCTAAAAAAAACCATAGCTAGTATTCAGGTAACTTTTATTGCAGCTAAGGGTGACCAAATTTGGAACCATTGTGCTGCTATTGTAGCCTTGGCACCTGCTGCTTCAACCCTTCCTATTCTACCTTGAATTGTACTAGTATAAGTTGTATGCAATAATAGGTGTCTTTATGATGCACGATAACATTGAAGTGTTTGGATGACCATTTTGTTACTTCTTTTTTTACTATATTTCATTTTCTCATAAGACAACCTAATGGGTCGAGTACTTGTTGGATTTGATATAAATGTTTATGTATTTAAAATATGAAGTTTTATTTTCATTTTCTCATAAGACAACCTAATCAGTCGAGCACTTGTTGGATTTGATCTAAATGTTTATGTATTTAAATATGAAGTTTTATTTTCATTTTCTCATAAGACAACCTAATCGATCGAGCACTTGTTGGATTTGATCTAAATGTTTATGTATTTAAATATGAAGTTTTATTTTCATTTTCTCATAAATGGGTTGAGCTCAAGACACAATAATATTGTGGATTGTAATAAAATTATTTTTGCTCAAGTTTTACTTTCATTTTATTCCTCTTAAATTGGGTTGTTTTAGGATCAAACTTGATGATTTGTTTCACTTGGGTTTATATAGGGTTCTTGCGGTGTCGAGGAAGAAATCTGACACTCGGTTGATGCTTGATATCATAACCCAATTTCGGATCTCCTAAAATTGTTTTATAAAAAAAATACTTTTTTTTATTTAAAAATCTATAAAAAAAATTAGTAATTAAAAATCCAAAAATAATTTTGAAAAACGAGGAGATAAGTCTATAAGTTTTAACAGGACAGAAAGGCAGAAGAACAGTCACATTGTGATATTTTGACAAGACAAACTAAAGAAAGACTTAATGAAAAGAAAGTTGAGGTTGAAATCCAAACGTGACCAAAATTGAAAGTATTAATTAAGTTTAAGGACTTAATTAAATTTCCAATAGGTTTAATTCACTCAATTAAGGACTTAATTGAAGTAAAAATAAAGTTTGAAAGTCAATTGGGTAAAAATTGGAAGAATTAATTAATTCTATGGACTTAATTATACTTCCAATGGGTTTCGTGCATCCAGTCAAGGACTCAGTTGAAGAAAAATAAAGTTTGGATGCCTAATTCAGATCAATTCGTTAAGATTGGAAGATTAGAGAGGCTTAATTGAAATAAATTTAAAGTATCAAATTCAATTGAGGATCACATTGAAGAAATCTGAAACCAGGCATAACTTTGTAAAAAGCCCTGAAATTCGAGGGTCTAATTGAAGAAGGCGAACGGTGAAATTGCAAGGAATCCAAAATATTTGGGCTTAATAATGGAATACATATACAAACAACATCATTAGTATTTGCTAATAAACACATGTGCTTAATAAGATAGGGGCAAGGAAGAATATGCTGAGAGGTTTGCGGAGACTAAGTCCTTAATGAATGCCTTAAACCCTTCACTACCCGAATCCTAATATGTTTCTAGTTTTATCAGTGGATTTAGTTAAAATATCAAGCCAATGCTAAAAATCCTTAGGCCAACAACGTTGATGCAAACATTTGAACAAGTCAAGTGGCAGGAGGAATAAAATAATGCAATAGTAAAGAAAAGCTTATTCAATATAATAACTGCTCATTCACATAACATGGATCGACAACGAGGTCAACCACCACCAAAAACTTTTAACCATTCTAAAAAAGAATTGCCTCCAAGCCCAAGACAAAACTCTAAAACATTACATGAGTAGAGAGAAGGAGGCTCGAGCAATGTTGGAGAAGTGTGCACCTAGGCATCAATATACCATGAAAGAAATACGTATGATAGAAGAAGTGAAAGAGGTGAGGAAAGAATTCCTGAATGTGAAAGAAGGCAATGTGATGAGTATGAAAGAGTTAAGTTTAGTCCAATATCTATTTTTGACAAGATGGTTACGAAAAAGGGTAACATAGGAGTTATAATGAGGTTAATCCGTTGACGTGATCTTTACAAGGAAGATTCCACAGGGGAAAATTTAGAACAGCTAGTCATCTAATTTCTAAATTTCACTATGATTCTTAATCATAATTTTAAAAGGAAAGGTATTTTTACACGCTTAGAGGAGAGACATTTATAGTTTGAAGGTTTATCAGTTGAATACAAGTAACAACATTAGCAATAATATTAGCTAATAAAAACATGTCCAAATAATAATGCCTATGTAGGATTAAGGTAGTTACAAAATTTAATGAAGGAGCTGTATAGTTAGTTGGAGTTGTTCATTTGTTACTTACATGGATAGTTAAACTACTATATATTACAATTGTGTTGGAAAAGTAGTACGGGGATGAAGTTACATTTGATGCAGAATTACATCTTCTCATGTTCGCTTTAATTCTTTCCGGTTTCAATCTCAATCTCAATCTCTTGTTCTTCTTCTTTTTTCTATCTTTCTTAAAGGTTTTTGTTTTTTTGTTTTTTTGTTAAAGGAGAGCTTAACACTACTTTCTCCACCATATTGAATTCCCTCACATCATTTCTCCTAGCGGCCTCAATGCTGTGAGGGGTAAAAAAGAATGGAATTAATTGGGAGAGTTTAAAACGTTTTTATTTAATTATTTATTCTTTTTTTGTTGTATTTTTCTTTTATATTGATTTATAAAAAGCAAAATTAAAAAACAAAAAACAAAAAAATCAAAAGAAAAAAAGTAAGAAGAAAGAGTCAGCGATCCAATTTCTAAATTTCACTATTGATTCTTGCGGATATTTTTAAAAGAAAATGTAGTGTTACACACAAAAGAATCAAATGACATGATCAATAAGTTAGCTTAGATGAGAGACATTGGTAACTTGAAGGTTTAATAGTGCATTAATATTAGCTAATGAAAACATGTTCGTTAAGTTCACATTAAAGAAGAAGAGTTACATAATACTATTAACGTAAGTAGAGTTTGTATGTTATCTATATTTGTAAACCATTTAATTGGATTATGCTATTATACTAAAACAATGAACTTATTGAGCAATTTTCTAAATTTATTAATTGTTTTTCTTAGAATTAGTCTTTATGTAAATGTAACTCGTAATTACTTAATTATGCTTGAATACGTTTCTGTCAACACCACTTGAACACTTCCTTTTAACAAGAAGGAACTTCTTGAAACGGATTTCATCAACTCTTAACATACAAATATTAATCAATGCTATAAAATCAATAAAATGTTTCGAAGTGTTTCTTACCTATAAATTTGACTTGCATGATATTATTTTATTTGCATCCATCAAATTTTCATCCAAGTACAAGAATATATTGGTGTAAAAAACATGGGAAGTTTTGGCAAAAACATCTCCTCAACACTATTTCTTTTTATCGGTATACTTATGATCATTACGCCAGGGTTTGCGATTCGTACTAATGAAGAAAATCCTGAGCTTTCTCAACATTTGGAAGAGTGCCACACAAAGGTGACAAAACGTTGTGCAATAGAAATCTCTAATAGTATATACACCAACAATACTCCATCAGAATATTGTTGCCAAAAGCATATAACAACCGGGAAAGCATGCCATGATGATTTCATAAAACTATTCATTTCAAAAATTCCAAAGGAAAAGGTAGCTTTTGTTGCAGCTAAGGGTGACCAAATTTGGAACCATTGTGCTGCTATTGTAGCCTTGGCACCTGCTGCTTCAACCCTTCCAATTCTACCTTGAATTGTACTAGTATAAGTTGTATGCAATAATAGGTGTCTTTATGATGTACGGTAACATTGAAGTGTTTGGATGACCATTTTGTTACTTCTTTTTTTACTATATTTCATTTTCTCATAAGAGAACCTAATGGGTCGAGCACTTGTTGGATTTGATCTAAATGTTTATGTATTTAAATATGAAGTTTTATTTTCATTTTCTCATAAGACAACCTAATCGGTCGAGCACTTGTTGGATTTGATCTAAATGTTTATGTATTTAAATATGAAGTTTTATTTTCATTTTCTCATAAATGGGTTGAGCTCAAGACACAATAATATTGTGGATTGTAATAAAATTATTTTTGCTCAAGTTTTACTTTCAGTTTATTCCTTTTAAATTAGGTTGTTTTAGGATCAAACTTGATGATTTGTTTCACTTGGGTTTATATAGGGTTCTTGCGGTGTCGAGGAAGAAATCTGACACTCGGTTGATGCTTGATATCATAACCCAATTTCGGATCTCCCAAAATTGTTTTATAAAAAAAGTACTTTTTTTTATTTAAAAATCTATAAAAAAAATTAGAAATCAAAAATGCAAAAATATTTTTGAAAAACATGTTAACAATTTATAATCCAATTGGAATCTTCTTTGTGTGTGGTTTCCAGTTGAGTAATAAAAAGAGTTTATTCTATACTTGTTTGAAATACCATTAGTAGATCCTCTAACCTTGACAATTATTTTATCCTAATTTAATCCTTATATCAATATGACATCTCAAAGCTCTCTTCAATTCCTTTTCTGTTATTAACTATTTATTTATTTATAGTTTATACAGTTAACCTCCCTGTGGTTCGACCTTGCTCTTGCCGGGTTATTTATTACTTCGACACTCGTACACTTGGGAGAAGATATGAACTCCTTGGTCGTGTCATGTAGTACAAAAGTAAGGGGTGAGGATGGTGTCTTTTTTGGAGGAGAAACGTAGTATTAAATGGCCTTAAAAAAGCAAGTTGTTTTGGTCAAAACAAGACCAAAACATATTGTTTCATATAAATAAAATAATGTTGTTTTTGGGTTTTTTTTACCTAAATTAGGTCATTAACCCCATTTTTATTTCACCCCTAATCTTTTAATTTATTCAACTAAGTCTTTAATTGAATTTTGATTCTCTAAATTAATTCAATTTTACCCGTGCCACGTTTGAAAATGACCCCCTGAGTTTAGCGCCTTTTTCATCTTGGTCCTTGATTTTAGATATTTTCAATAATTGTTTTTTATTTGACCCAAATTAATTCTTAAACTTACTTAAACCTTTAATTGGGCCTATGATTAAATCAAATTGGCCTATTAATACTCTAATTAAGTCTATATACTTAATATTTATGCAGATTTGTCCAATAATAATTTAATTTGACCTTGAATCTGTATTGTTGTTTAATTTAAGGTACAATTAGGTTCCTGATTTTGTCCAAAATCTCAATTTGTTCCAACATGCATTTGAAACCCTTGTCTGCCGGGTCTTGCCAAGTTACCAATCTTTTATCATTTTTTTTCCATTTCATTTTGTTTTATTTTTTAGTTTAATTTTAAAAGAAAAGGATAATTTTGGGGGGAATCTAAAAGTTAGAGGCCAATCCAATATAGATGGATGTATCCATTTGAGAGGTTAGAGAATTACACATGCGTCATAATTAAAACTCTATTGTTTTTTTTTAATTCAAAACATTCATTTAATTTCATGCATGTACTTGCTTAACTTACGAGGAAAGAAAAAAAAAGCACATGTTTAGGCTTTGATATGTGAGGCTTATATTTTTTAAGAGATTTTAACATTTATTTGATATTATTTCGATCTTTACTTCAGAATAAGATTAAACCGTGTTCCAAGCCTTGACGATGGTGGGGAAGTGCCTTCGAGTAGGAACTTGCAATATTCTCCAATCCTGGATGACCTGTACCAAAAAATACTGTGAGTGGAAGATAGTTAACAAAAATCAAATTCAAACATGCACATAATTATATGTTATTTAACTATGATGAATTGAAACCTTTTATTCAGTAAGTATAATAATTAACATGTTGTTACTTTCCAATAACTTATCTCTTAGAATATCATAAATTAATAGATTGTTGCGTTCCTCATAGATAACATCATCAATTTTTACTATCTCAAAACTCACAGCTGATTGAATTCTAAATATTTTGATTACAAGATGAACAATTTTCCATGTAGTTCAGAACACATGTAGGGACTATTTCATTATTCTTGTCTCTTGATATGCTTAATTTCATTACACATTTCTTGTTAACTGTTAATGGTTGTAATTCATATACCAGGTTTATCAATTGGGTGAGAATGCTAGTTTACTTTGAATTTACTAAATTTGGATCCTACAAGATAGGTGAAGTGCCATAATAAGTATTTCATCAATGAACATGTTTTTCATATTGAAGAGTATGGTCAGGGTAGAAAGACATATAACAATGGAGTATGTGTTTAGGGATCGGTTTCTAATGAGTTCGAGGTTGACTACTATGAAAAGTTAGAAGAGGTCATTGAATTGCAATCTCATAGTGACTAGAATAGAGTTTTCTTATTCAAATGTTATTGGTAGGATACCACTGATAGAGAAATCAAAGTAGATCCCTATCATGGTTTCATCAAAATTAATACAAAGGCTAAACCTCACAACGTTAATGATGTCTTTGTTTTCGCCAAACAATGCCAACAAGTTTATTACACACAAACTCTTTCTTTTAGAAAGGATTGTTCAAGAATTGATTGGTTATCCATAGTGAAAACCAAACCCACATGTCAAGTTGTTCAGGATTGTAACGATGAAGTAACTGTGGGAGATGATGTCTTTCAGCTTGATGACTTAGTTGATCCATATCAAGTTGCTTTGTCTACCGACTTAATTAAAAGAAAATTTAACTTTTTGCATCACTGAGAATACTTTTATTGATGTTGACTGATGCAACCATATTATTTGATAGTTTCGCCCACATTTAACTAGTGTTTTGCCTATGTTTTATATATAAAATGCATTGATATTCTTTTTTTTATGTTTTGAAGGCACTTTTGGATGAGAGATGCAAAAAGGAGTAAATTGGAGGTAATTGGCAGATTTGACGTTCAGTCGATGTTTTGTGCAGAGCGTGAGTTCTAGAGATTGAAATGAAGTCATTCCAGTGGCACTAAAAAGCTAACATCCATACCTTTCTGGAAATGTAATGCAAGAAAAATAAAAAGAGAAAGATCATGGAAATCACATCCTGCAAAGTCAAATCTCGCATTCTGCCAGTGGTGACCTTTGGCCATTCAAAATTTAATATCTGGAGTTACAGAAGTCCAATTGATGCAAACTCAATTTTATTGGATTCCTGACTTAAAGAGCTATCAACGCTCCAAATTTCAACGTCATATGAGGGAGATATAATTTTTCAAAGATGACATCTGAATTCTGCCAGCAAACAGGTTTCGTGAAGAAACAAGTTCAAATTACGTTCTGAAGCATCTAAACCGATATCCAAGTTTTTATTTAAGCAATTTAGCTCCTCTAAGTCAAAGCTTGAAGATTTCACGGAAGGCTATTTCTTCTTTTTTAGGAAAATAGTTATTGAAGTACTTAAATGTAAACAATCTACTTAATGGAGGACTATTTTGTAAAATAGAGACCTAGGGTTTCCTAAGATATAAAAAGAATGAGATAAGAGAAGGGGGGCAGCCAGCCAAGAAGAGAAAAACGCCCCCTTCCTTTAAGAAACCCTAAATTATGCATTCTTCCTTCTTTTTGATTAGTTGTTCAGCAAATATGCTAGGCTAAACACTTTTTCTTGGTTGCAAGGACACGGAAACCTTCGGATTTCAAGAACTGTGAGATTTATTTTACCTTTTCTTTTCAGTTTATATGATGAATATGTTTGTTCTCCTATGCTTATTTTTCCTATGATTGTTTATTTTAATTGCTAGAGCGGACTTTAAGTTATTATTGTAGACAATCTATTGCTAAGTTTGATATCAAAACCGGAGTTGTGGTATATGAACTTGTGAAGCAACTAAGTTTAATAATTGTGGCGGATCTACGTTATTAATCTTAGGGAGAACATTCAATCAAATCAAACATAGACTGCAGACAGTTATGTTTTCTTGATTAATCAACTTATCTAGTTCTTAAGGCTGTCATTAAATTAAATTACTAGTGTGGACACTGTGGTTGTTTAATGGTTAGGGTTAGTTATACGACGGATCCGTTAACTAACCAATGTTAAGAAGAGATAAATATTCAGAATATAAATTGATGTTTCGTTTCCATGATCAGTTCTGATTTCTGTAGGTAGATGTGTGCTTGTGACCAAGGTTTGTTCTCTTGATAATTTTCTGATTTTATTAAATTTCGTTTGATAGTTTTTTGTTTTCTTTTGCTTTAGCCTAGATAACGTCCAAACCCCCCCCCAAATTGCATATCATCTAGCATAAAAATCTGACTTGAACTTCCTCGTGGGATCGACCCTTTGCTTGCTCTATACTATCCTGTGTGTTGTGTTTGAAGCTAGGGTAATTAATTTGTGCGACCGCGACATCGCAACATTGACTTTGAGGAGTTAAATGATGTTTTCAGAACTAGCAGTCATACATAAGTTGATGAAGCTGATGATAATGACAAAATCAAAATAGAAGATTGTGATGGAGATGATGATGACAAAGATAAAATTGAAGAAGAAGAAGACAATTCTGATTAATATACACAACATGAATTTGTATTGAAATTAACTATCATGTAATATTTCTGGATGAAATTAACTTTAATATAATGACAATGACAATGATGTGAATTTATTATTATAAGACAAGGAAACATTTACTTTTTATGATTTTATTATTATACATAGAACTTGTGTTATTGTATTGTGTGTGCTGTTGAGATTTTAAGTATTTACAAGATAGATAGATAAGAAATACATATATAATTTGGCCATATAAACTATTTGATATTGATGGAATTACTAATAAACCATAAAATACCAATAGATACACCAACAAATTAAGTCTGTCGGTATATTCCAAAGAGTTTTGGAACTATTCACTTCTCAATGACACTGTTCATTGTATTCTTTACAAACCACATCACCAAAGGATTGCATATGTCAATATATTGTAGGGAGCTTTGAAATTGTTCGCTTCTTAATGGCACTATTCACTATGTTCATTACATATGACATCACCGACGGATTAAGTCTTTTCATATTTTCCCAAGCGTTTTAGAACTATTCACTTCTCAATGGCACTGTTCACTATGTTCATTCCATATGACATCATTGATGAATTAAGTCCGTTAGTATTTTCTTGAGAGCTTTGGAACTGTTCACTTCTCAATAATACTGTTAATTATTATTCCTTACAGATAGAATCACCGATAGATTGAAAAGTCATTGGTGATATTTGAGAGGTTTCTGAAAAAATTTTATTAAATTGAAAATTTCAATTAAATGTTATAGACGGAAACACTAAACTAAATGTTAAAAAGATTAATATTTAATTATTTGTCAGTAAAAAAAAAGCCCAAGTTAAAAGACAAAAATCCTTAATTTCATGAGACGCGAGCATTTCTTCTTCTTCTTCTCTTCCTTTAATGCAAAAAACAAAAACATCTCAATTTTTCTTTCTCTTCTATCTCTCCTTCTCTCCTCCTTAACTCTCTTTCTGCTCTTTTGTTCTCTGTCACGCGATGTAACCATATTATTCGATAGTTTCACCCATATCTACCTAATGTTTTGTCCATGTTTTATATATAAAATGCCTTGATATTCTTTGTTTTATGTTTTGAAGGCATTTTTGGATGAAAGATGCAAAAGGGAGTAAATTGGAGGTAATTGGCAGATTTGACGTTCAGTCAATGTTTGTGCAGAGCGTGAGTTCTAGAGATCAAAATGAAGTGATTCTAGTGGCACTAAAAAGCTAACATCCATACCTTTCTGGAAATGTAATGCAAGAAAAATAAAAAAAGAAAGATCATGGAAATCACATCCTGCAAAGTCAAATCTCGCATTCTGCCAATGTTGACCTTTGGCCATTCAAAATTTAATATTTGGAGCTACAGAAGTCCAATGAATGCAAACTCAATTTTCATGTATTCCTGACTTAAATACCTATCAACGATCCAAAGTTCAGCCAAAAATGATGTCATATGAGGGTGATATGATTTTTCAAAGATGACAACTGAATTCTGCCAGCAAACAAGTTTCGTGAAGAAATAAGTCCAAATTACATTCCGAAGCATCTAAACTGACATCCAAGTTTTTATATCAGCAATTTAGCTCCTCTAAGTCAAAGCTTGAAGATTTCATGCAAGACTATTTCTCCTTTTAAGAAAAATAGTTATTGAAGTACTTAAATGTAAACTACCAACTCAAGAAAGGACTATTTTGTAAAATAGAGACTAGGGTTTCTTAGCATATAAAAAGAAAGAGAGAAGGGGGCAGCAGCCAGCAGAAAAGAGGGAGAGCAGAAGGAGGCAGCAGCTAGCAGAGAATAAACACAAATTCTCTCCTCTACAAACCCAAAAATCATGCTCTTTTCATTCTTTAGAAGTAGTAGTTCAATAGTTATGCAAGGCTAAGCTCTTTTCTTGGTTGCAAGGACACAACAAACCTTCGGATTTCAAGAACCGTGAGATTTATTCTTCCTTTTATTTTCAGTTTATGTTATGAATGAGTATGATTGTTTTCCTATGCATATTTCCTATGATTGTTGTTGATGATTGCTAGAGCGGACTCTAAGTTATTGTTGTGAACAATCTATTGCTAAGTTTAATATCAAAACCGGAGTTGTGATATATGAACTTGTGAAGCAACTAAGCTTGATAATTGTGGCGGAACTACGTTATTGAACTTAGGGAGAACATTTGAACAAAGTGACACAAGCTGCGGACAGCTTGTAAGTTAATCTTGATGAAATTATCTAGTTCTTAAAGCTACCATTAAATTGAATCATTAGTGCGGACACTTTGATTGTTTGTTGGTTAGGATTAGTTATACGGCGGATCCGTTAATTAATCAATGTTAAGAAAAGATAAAATTTCAGAACATAAACTGCAATTTTCGTTTCAAGGATCGGTTCTAATTTCCGTAGGTGGATGTGTGCTTGCGACCAAGATTTGTTTTCTTGATAAGTTTCGGTTTTAATTGATTTTGTTTGCTAATTTAATTGCTGCCATAGTTTAGATAATCACAAACCAAATTCCCCCAATTACATAACGTACAACATAAAAATCTGACTTGAAACTTCCTCGTGGGATCGACCCCTTGCTTGCTCTATACTATCTTGTGTGTTGTGTTTGAAGCTAGGGTAATTAATTTGTGCAACCGCGAAATCGCAACAAAATTTGGCGCCGTTGTCGGGGATGTAATTTTAGTTGATTCTTATGCTTGTACTGTTATTTTTATTTGCTGTGATTCAAAAAAAAAAAGAAAAAAAAAAGAGAAACAAAATTTTTGCTTACGGCGATACTATTCACTTGCGGTGGCGGTACTGTTCAAAACAGAGTTTTTGGTCGAATTAGATATCAACCTTTTGTGTTTTGAAGGGAAACGACGTTCTGAACAGGACTAGTGATAAATCACTAGCCCCACTCTATTGAGGCCAAAGTCCGCTGTTTTCTAGTGTTTTTAGGCAGTTTTAGTTTTCTACCGTAGGATTTTCATACAATTTGCATTATTTTTGATCTCTTGTGTGGTTACTTTCTTTTGAGTTTTCTTAGCAATTTATGCCTGTGACCTGTTCTACTAATCAAATTCAAGTGTAGGTTGATCTTGAAATAGAAAGCACTTTACGCAGGTTAAGAAAGGAAGCTCGCCTCAACACCATGGCGGTTGCACGGCAACAAACACTCAAGGAGCTTGCTGCTCCTAATGTGGAAAATCAACCATTGTGCATAAACATTGACAATAATGTAAACTTTGAGCTCAAATCTAGTTTTATACATTTGTTACCAACATTTAATGGTCTTGCAGGAGAAGATCCTCATACTCATCTCAAGGAGTTCCATATGGTTTGTGTTGGCATGAAACCGAATGGAGTTGATGAAGAACAAGTTAAGTTGAAAGCTTTCCCTTTCTCTTTGAAGGGGGCAGCAAAGGCATGGCTTTTCTCTATTCTCCCAGGATCTATTGGAACTTGGAATGCCATGAAGAAGATTTTCCTTGAGAAGTATTTTCCAGCATCTCGAGTTGCCAACATAAGGAAAGAAATATGTGGGATTCGGCAATCTCATGAAGAGACTCTCTCCGAGTATTGGGAAAGATTTGAGCAACTATGCATTCAATGTCCTCATCATCAAATACCTGATCAGCTGCTCATTCAATATTTTTATGAAGGATTGATGCCTACTGACCGTAGTATCATTGATGCTGCAAGTGGAGGCGCATTGGTGGATAAGACACCCGAGGCTGCACGCCAATTGATCTCAAACA
>Ga0325405_1003996_pt1 | contig 15149 bp, 9 predicted proteins | sample PopdelMetagenome_21_FD_205663 | JGI IMG/M metagenome (GOLD analysis project Ga0325405, IMG submission 205663) | Populus deltoides microbial communities from Bellville, Georgia, United States - Xylem-Control-R2 | ecosystem: Host-associated > Plants > Phyllosphere > Stem > Wood/Secondary xylem... | reverse complement strand
TAGAAGACATCACCTGAAACAACGAACACTGACAAACCTGAAACACACTTAAACAAATATAAGAAATAACAAAACAAAATAATAAGATATTAATAAAACCAAAAGACACTAGGTTTCATAAACAAAGGCTCAAATCCAATCTAAGCTTTTTACAGCTTTCCTTAGTTGACCAATTTATGCGACTCATGGAAGGATCAATTATAAGGATGAAAGATTGTAGTTGGTCAATCAATTGTTCAGCAGTAGCAGCAGAGATTATGATTTGTCATGCCGAAGATGTTAGAAATTCTTGTTCCACAGCTTGATCAAGAAAAGACAACAATTTATCATAAAAACCATTAACATTTAACAAACCTATAGGTTTATGGTGAATGTGCAGTTGGGCCCAAGAGGAAATATGAAAGATCTCTTCCAGTGTGCCCAGACCACCTGGTAAGGCAATGAAGGCATCAGCGTGTTTAAACATTGTATTCAGACGAGCAGACATTATAGAGACCTGTAGTTCTTCTCCAATTGTTTTTCCAAAGCTTTTGCTAAAGCTTTGGGGACGACTCTCAAAACTTGACTGCCTCCTAAAAATACAGCTATTGGCACCCCCCATTAAACCAAGACTGCCTCCTCCATATACTAAATGAATCTTTCTCTCAGCTAATACCTAACCAAGATGATTTGCTGATTCTAAAAACTCCTTTTCTTTTCCAGGACTAGATCCACTGAAAACACAAATATTTCTTATTTGATGACTCGAGGAACCTGCCATTTCTACACACTTTGATATATGTTGAATGTGTGGGTTGAGTAGAAATAAAAGGAAGGAAGAGAAGATTTTATAGATGAGAAATTGAAAATGCAATCATACCACCTATATGCAGGCCAGCTGGAGCCTCTCTCTCTTTATTATTTTTTTTATCTTTTTATTTTTTTAAATATGTATGTACAAGCAGTTGTGATTGTGGCTCACATCTTCCCTTGGTTTTACGTCCAAGAACGGCTTAAATGCCCTCTATGGGTCGGGGATATGCTTCCCATCCAGTTTTCTTAAAAACTGACAAATAGGGTCTTTTTTAGTCAGATTCCCAAGACTATGTCGAGCATGTTCTTTATGAAATTGTGGCCATAAATCATGAATTGCACGATGCACATCTTCACTAGGGTGCGTCTCAAGAGTCAATAGAAGATTATCTAAAGACTCCTTACTCAGGCCATCCTTAATGAATTGTATTTTATCTTCATGGTTTACAGATATCATTCCTAAAGAACGACATTTTGCATTACAAGTCCATCTAGCACATCTGTGACAAACTTTCAATCGTTTTGCACGACGTTTCTTTACAAAAGTGCTTTTACCTGTTCCAGGCATGTATGAAATGAAAGAATTGGAGGACTCACCTGATAATCGGACCTTTACTTCAATTAGCCAGCGAATATCTTCAGGAATTCCATGGTTCATTAACAATCTCAATCTTTCACATCTAGCACGGTAAATTTTTGTAATGGCATTCTTAGGCAGAGCAGGAAAATACTTTTCTAATTTTTCAAGAGTGGTGTCCATTTTTTTTAGATGAGAAGTGGAAAAGAGATGCAAAGAAAGGAGAAACAGCAAAGAATTGCACAAATATATACACAAATATCAGTTATCATGGGAAACTAAAAAAACCGACTTAAGAGTCACGGAGTACCATTATCCGCCATTTGACCGGGGTGAGAGAAACTAGCAAAACAAAAGTCACACCAAAAAGAAACACAAAAACAATATGAGAAAAGGAATCAATCTTTATATACAGGAGCACCCAATTCAATAAAGTCATTTTCAATTGAAAAATTGTCAAGGTAAACTTTTAAACGATGTCCATTTACCTTGAAAACATTACCATTCTTTGGATTCTCGATATCACAGGCCCTATATGGATACACATGTTTCACAATAAAAGGACCACTCCATCTTGATCTTAGTTTTCCAGGAAATAAATGGAGTCGAGAATTATAAAGCAAGACTTTTTGACTAACATTGAATGTTTTTCTAAGTATTTTCTTCTCATGAAACTCTTTGATTCTTGCTTCATGAATTCTTGAATTTTCATATGCATCATTTCTTATTTCCTCAAGCTCATTTATTTGTAATTTTCGCAGCTGACTAGTATCATCAAGGTTTGAATTGAAAGCTTTAATAGCCCAATAAGCTTTATGTTCAAGTTCCACAGGCAAGTGATAAGGTTTTCCATAGACTAGTCTATAAGCTGACATACCTAATGATGTTTTATAAGCAGTTCGATAAGCCCAAAGTGCATCATTAAGTCTTAAAGACCAGTCTTTCCTATTAGGGTTCACTATTTTCTCCAAGATCTGTTTGATCTCCCTATTAGCAAGTTCTATTTGTCCACTTGTCTGAGGGTGATAAGGGGTGACAACTTTATATGTGATTCCTTATTTCTTCATTAAAGACTCAAATGACTTGTTGCAGAAATGTGTTCCACCATCACTTATCATGGCTCGAGGAATTCCAAATAGACTCAAGATATTTTCTTTCAAAAACTTGATCACTGTTTTGTGATCATTATTTCGACTTGGGATTGCCTCTATCCATTTTGAAACATAATCTACTGCGACCAATATGTACATAAAACCAAATGAAGGAGGAAATGGACCCATGAAATCTATACCCCAACAGGGAGGTGAACTATATAAATAATAATAATAATAATAATAACAACAACAACAATAAGAAGAAGAAGAAGAACAACAACAACAACAACGATGATGATGATGATTTAAAGAGGACTTTGAGATATAAGATTATTAAAGAAGATTAAACAATGATAAAAACAAATGTCAAGGTTAAAGGGTTCACTAATAGCATTAGAGATAAGTAAAATATAAACTCTTTATAAATTATCAACATGATCATATTAATCATCTTATTTACATAAGACCATACTTACAAATTTTATCAAGCATTCATAATGCTAACTTATGTTGACAACAAATCAAGTTCCTCTCATAATAACGATGTCGGCTAAAAACTATGAAGGATCAAGTATTTGATGTACCAAGTGTTATATAACACAAATCTAGATTAATCATTTAACAAGCAAGGTATTAAGGATTGATAAGATAAAAAAGATAAGACAAGTTAATAACAAATTGTTTAGGATTTAAGCATTGAAGTCCATGTTGAGTTCATATTATACTTATTCTAACACCATTAGTGAAACCTTATCACCTTGACATAATTAACTTAGCTAGACATAATAAAGTAGAAGAACATAAATAAACAAGATAAGAACATAGTTAACTAAGTATAGTAAAGGAAATGAAAAGCATAAACAAGAGATTAATGAAAATAAAACTTAAGCATTACAACAATAAAGAGAGAGCAAGAACATGATCTTGATCTTAGAACCAAGATTGCTAAATGAATGGCAAATGCCTCCTTTTATAGGCTAAAACTCAGAACTATTCATTTGGTAATTGATTATTGATGTAGTGGCCAACTATTGATTTAGTGGACTTGGTGGACAGCAGCACTCAAGTACTTTGGCTAGATGAAATGACATTGATCCAATCTGAATTTGGCAAAGTGTTCTTCATGAAAGTTGTTGGCAATCATCTTATCTTTCCACCCATAAAATTGCATAGCATTTGGATCACTCGAGCTTGATATATGGCTAAAATACTGAGTAGTGCTGTTGGTGGACGTGGTGGATAGACCTCAAGCTCTTGTCTGGATAAAATGTCATTGTTACCATCATAATTTGAGCACATCGTCTTCATGAAAGTTGTTGGAAATTATTTTTTCCTTCCACCCACCAAATTTCATGTCATTTGGCCTTCTAGAACTCCAGATATGGGTAAAATCTAAACAGTGTTTAGGCTGGATTATAGAACAGATTCTGACTTCTCTTTTGTGGCCAAACTTTGAATTTGAAAACGGGAGATTTGGGTCTTACACTATTCATGAACATTGTAGGCCTATTTCTTAGCTTTCCATCCATATAAATTAAGCTGAAATCCAAGATCTATAGCTCCAGATATGACCCAATAAATGAACAATGTTCCAATTTGAATTGAATCGGTATCTCCTTTCTAAGCTTAGCCGTTTCTTTGTCCTTTCACTTTCAATAGTTAATCACATCAATCAATACTTTGAATTGTGAGATATGCCTGCATTTAAAATGAACATTTACGATAAATTAAAACTATCTTATATTATTAGATCTGTTATTATAAAACATGCTCTAGTTAAGGAATTATTAATACTTCAAGTGCAAAATGATGATATAAAACCTTGATAAAAATGTACTTTTAAGTACTAATCAGTCAACTTGCCCCAACTCTTTTTTTTTTGTTAGGCCAAGTATTCTAGTCGAATCTCTTTAGCTCACACACTATATCTCTTTTAGGGTTTTTTATTTTATTTTTTTTTAATTATTCTACATGCTTTTTATCTTTTATGACAATCATTATATATATATATATATATATATATATATATATATATATATATATAGACACACACACACACACACACCACTAATTCTAAACCTCTAAAACCCTTCATGTTCATTAACATTTTATTCAAGAATCTAAAGTCAATTTATAACAAAATTTTCAACTATGCTACAATATTTCAATAAAAATTTTAAATTATAATTCAATTTTTTTAGAAATCATTTTCCCACATGAAATACACTAGTTCACAACAATTTCACTTATACATCATGAGCATAACTTTTCTTTTTGGCCAGCCACTTGGGTTCTTAAGGATCCTATGTTTTTCTTCATTAATTCCATTAAATTTAAAACCTAACACAATCTAATCTAACTAAGTTTGATTAATTCATAGTCATGTTGCATTTATCCAAAAAAATTATAAACCCCAATCTAAAATTCATGATTTTAATCTCAAAATTTATTTGAATTACATGAAATTGTTAGAGGAAGTCTAAAACCCCTTACCAGATGTTATTCAAGTCTTCGAATCTTAACCAATTAAAAAATTTCTAAATCCTTTTTTTTCTTCCTTCCTAGTGTACTATGTAGCCCCTTTCCTTAATTATTTTGCTTCTATTTCCTTCTTAATTAAGTGTTAAGAGGTGTATGCATGTGTTTTTCTTAATTCCTCCTTAAATCCCTTGATTTTCTCTTGGTTTCTCTAAGACTTTTGGTGAGAAAAATTGAAATTTTCCTATCTTCTCATTTTATTTGCAACTGTTGACTTGAAGAGAAGAAAATCCCTCATTTTTATACTCTTTTCTAAGGTAATTTATATTTTTACCCCTCTTTGAGTATAATATGAATTTTCACTTTTATGTTTTTTTCCCTTCCAATTTCAATTTTTATATAAAAATTTAATTTTTCTAAATCTTAATTTGACCCTTTTTTTTTTGTCGTGAGTTTATATTCTTCCATCTTTTAAGAAAATTCCATCCTTAAAATTTTAAATTTTCATACCTGGGTTCTCGAATAATTCTAGGTATTTTCTTTTCATATCTAACGCTCTTTCCCAAGTTTTCTCTTCGACTTGAGAACTCTTTCATAATACTTTCACCATAGGAATCCTTTTATTTCTTAATTTTTTTCCACTTTGATTCCAAATTCTTCTTGGTTTAACCTCTATAGTCAAGTCTTCTTTAACTTCCCATGAAATTTGCAGTAATACTCTAGAGGGGTCTACATTTGCCTTTCGTAACAACAAAACATGAAATACATCATGTATCTTAGCTAAATATGGAGGTAAGGCTAATTTATATGCCACAAGTCCAATTCTCTTCACCACTTTAAAGGGTCCAATATACCTTAGCGTTAGTTTTCCTTTCAGAACAAATCGTAGCATATGCTTCCAAAAAGCAACCTTCAAGTGCATCATATCCAACATTAAATTCAAGTGGCTTTTATTCTGACACCTGCTTAACTTTTATATTGATTCTAGGCATAGCTATTAAACCCGGACTGGCCCAGCAGGTCGACCCGGGACCCGATCAACCCGGTGGCTGGATCGGTCCAGGTAAGGTGAAAGACCAGCAAGGGCAAAAAAACAATCAAATTCTGTTGACTCGCCAGGTCGATTCATGACCTGGGCGACCTAGCAAAACCCGATAGAGTTTTTTTTAATGTGTTTTTTCTCCTAACTAGAGACCCCTACTTTTATATTTTTTTTAGTTGGTTGTTGTTAACCATTTTCAAAATTCACTATATAAATACTAGAAGAATATTTTATTATTTTTCAATGTGGGATTTGAAGCTCTTTAGTACATATACTATGTTCACAAGAAAAAAAGTTATTTTTTTAATGTGGGATTTGAAGACTTTTAGTATATATACATTATGTTCACAAGAAAAAAATTATGTTTTTCAATGTGGAATAAAAACCTTTTTGGTTTAATACTTCAACTTAAAAAGATAACACAATATCGTTTCAATATGAGATAAAAAAAAACATTTTGAAATAATCTTTTAAACTTCATTATTTATAACATATATAACCTATATTCACATGGATTGTTTCTTAATTTTTTCAAATAAAATATTAAAACTTTAAATTTTTTTAATTTTCAGGTTAATTCGAGTTGACTCGGGTCAACCCGTGTAACACGGGACCCGACTCCTTGACTGGGTCCACCCCCGGGTCGGGTTAGACAACTATGGTCCTAGGTAGCCTTCATCTCATCTCTTATAAATTTCACCTTTTCTGAAGTGATATGTACTAATTCTGGTCCCATCATTTTCATGTCCCTAATTTTTTACAAGCAAATAAGGGTCCAAAATTTTCTACCATACAAAGTTTCATAGGGAGCCATCTTTATGGTTGACTGGTAACTATTATTGTAGGTGAATTTGATTAATGGCAGATGTTCCTCCTAATTTCCCATAAATTCCAGTATATAGGCTCTCAATAAGTCTTGTAGACTTTGAATTGTATTATCTAATTACCCATCGAATTGTGGATGAAACACTGTGTTAAAATTTACTTTTATCTTTAGAGCATGTTGAATACTGAGCCATAGTCGTGAAGTGATCTAAGGTCCCTATAAAAAACAATTGATATTGGTACCCTATATAGTCTCACCATTTCATCCACATATAATTTGGCCAACTTATTTACAGAATTTGTCATTTTCGTAGGTAAGAAAAGTGTCGACTTTGTCAACCAATCTATTATAATCCAAATTGCATTGCTACATTTTCTCCTTATTGGTAAACCTGATACGAAATCCATAATGATGTCTTCCCTTTTCCATTTTAGTATCAATAGTTGTTGGAAAGGTTCATATGGTTTTTAATGCTACACCTTTACTTGTTAGCAAACTCCTGATTTCGCCATAAATTTAGTAATTGTTTTCTTCATGTTTGGCCACCAATAGAATTCATTTAAATCCTTATGCATCTTAGTACTTCTTGGATGTACCACAAATCTCAATTCATGGGCTTCTCTTAGTACCTCCTTTTTCAAAGCTTTATCGTCAGGCATATACATTCGTCTATCCATCGCCACCACCTTATCATCCAAGACTCGAAAAGGTTTCTCAACCCCTAATTTCACTTTATCTCACTTTGTTCACTTTAGTGTCTCTTCGTTGAACTTCTAAAACTCTATCTTGTAACACAGATCGTACTCTTAATTGAGCTAGCAATGAACCTCAGGCCCAATTTCAACCTTAGCATCAATATTTTTCAACTCTATCAATTCTCTTTTATCCTCCTCCTCTATCATCTCCATTACTACCTTATTCTTACAACTGAGGGCATCCGTGACCATATTCACCTTCCTTGAGAGATAATCTATTACACAATCAAAATCATTAATTAACTTTATCTACCTTCTCTGTCGCATATTCAACTTCTTCTGTGTCATTAAATATCTCAAACTTTTATGGTCTGTAAAGATTTGAACATGGGACCTATACAAGTAATGTATTCATACCCTTAATGCAAACACCACAACTGCTAGCTCTAAACCATTGATATGATAATTGACTTCATGAGGTTTCAATTGTCTGGATGTATAGGCGATGACTTTACCATGTTGCATTAGAACACAACCAAGCCCCTTTCTAGATGCATCACTATACATCACAAACCCTTTAGTTCTCGAGGGAAGTGTCAGCACAAGGGTGGTAGTTAACCTTTTCTTTAACTTTTAGAAGCTTTCTTTGCACTTTTTCATCTATTCCTATCTGGTTTCCTTCATAGTCAGTCGAGTTAATGAAGTAGTTATAGTAAAAAAAAAAACCCTTTTATAAACGTTCTATAATACCACGCCAACCCTAGAAAACTATGGATTTCCTTAACTAAATATCTTATCTGTAAATATAACATGCAATAAAAAAACCACCTCTTTAACTAAAATTCACATTTACTTAATTTGACATGCAACTAGTGATCTCTTAGGGTCTGCAACACTTATCTCAAGTGTTGTTCATACTTCAAATAAGAGCTAGAATAAACTAAAAAATCGTATATAAACATCACTACAAACTTATCTAAGTAAGGCCCGATTCATCAAATCCATAAACACCATAGGTGCATTTGTCAATCCAAAATGCATTACCAAGAACTTATAGTGACCATAACAAGTATTGAAGGTAGTTTTTGGTATATCATACTCCTTAATCCTTAACTGATAGTACTGTAATCTTATATCTATTTTTAAAAACATCTTGACCCCTTTAAACTTATCAGACAAGTCATCTATCCATGATAGCGGATACTTAATTTTTATCGTCACTCTATTCAATTGTCTATAGTCTATACAGAGCCTAAAGGTTTTGTTCCCCCATTCTTTTTCACAAATAGAACTAGAGCTCCTAAGGTCAATTACTTGGACGTATGAACACTTTTTGTAGTAATTCTTGTAACTAAACCTTCAACTTAACTAGTTCTGCTAGTGTCATCCTGTATGGTGCTTGAGTTATTGGAGAGATACCAGTCAATACATCAATTGAGACTTCTACTTCTCTTTATTGGGGTAGCCCTGGTAATTCCTTCAAAAACATATCCGGAAACTCTCTTACAATGGGAAGGTTTTCTATCCTTACCTCACCCTTTCCAGAATTTATTACATAAGCTAGATAGGTCATACACCCCTTTTTATAAGCTTACTAGCCGTCATAATGAAATTATATAATTCAGTATGACATTCCTCTCCCCCTTAAAAGTCACTTATTTCCCATCTAATCCACGTAGAGTCATCATTTTTGTAAAACAATCAATTTGAGCTCTATAATTGCTCAACCAATCTGTCATTAAAATTATGTCAAAATCTGTAATTATAATGGCATCACATCTACTTTTGTAGCATTTCCCCCAATAGTGATTTTAACTACCTTATATATATGTTCAATAGTTACCACATCCCCCAAATGTGTACTAATTAGAAATCTCTTTTCTAACTTAGTGATTTTCGTTTCAGTTTATTCTCAATTTTCCTTACTACAAAAAAATTTGTAGCGCCAAAATCTATTAAAGCATACACAGACTGGTTTTCTAATAACAAAGTATCTGCTACTACATATGTTGCAACCCGTACATCCTTGTCAAGGCCCAAATAAATAGATATTTAAAAGAGTTGATTGGTCTCTCTTCAAGTAAATATTTTCTAAAAATTTCAGCAAAGTCTCTTTTATATTTTCAATACCAAATTATTGACTCAAAAATCAAAACTTGTAAATAATAACCACAAACTCATCTCAATATAATTAAGCATCACAACTCTACTAAACACATCAATTTCCATATCCCTTGTAGTTTTTTTTTTTGAATAATTAACATTGTATGATTTCATATACAATATTTAAAACTAATTTATTCACAATAAGCATTAATTTCTTAGGACACAAACACATTCAAATATAAATACAACAAAACTATATTATAGTTAAAGTAAGAGTGTTGTCCTTAATTACATACCAAACAAAAGAATAATTTAAACATTTTAAAATTTCTTAACATACAAGCGATATAATAACATAATATCAATACTTTCAATACAAAAATTAACTGAAATAAGGATTTTCATCTATGCATCTACTTTCCAGCTCAATGATGCGAGATACCTAACAACATATTTATATAACATATGAATATTCAGTAAAAACTAGAAAATTTACACTTATTAATAATATACAATTTAAATAAGGACTATTTGAAGCATACACAATAATATACGCACTAGCTCATTAAATGAAGTACTTATCATCAATACATTAATTTAATTTAAATTTTATTTTTTGCCAATCCTAAACTAGATATCTTCTTCATTAACCAGGATATAACTTTCTAAGTCGTTCATTAATTAGTACAGTATATCTGAAGTTCTGGTAAGAAAGAAAAGAAAATAGTTCAACCAATGCGCTCATTTCAACAGGGCATTATTTCCATTAATGGAAAATAATCTTTCAACGCGCCCATTTAACATGGCATTATTTCTATTAACTAGGAAATAATCTTTCACCACGCCCATTTGACAGGACATTATTTTCATTAACCAGGAAATAATCTTTCAGCGCGCTCATTTCTTTAATAGGGTATTATTTCCATTCATTTTATTTCACAATTTCTACACTAAAATTACAATCAAATGAAGTTTCTTATAAAATACTAAATTAAACAATTAATTTATTATAGGGTATTTAACACCTACCTGGTGTTTGTGGGCGTAAAGTGGTCCCCTGTTACTGATTAGGTCTTGCAACCTCTTCTGCATCAATATAAAAATCAACATAGAATTTTTTATTCATAACCAAATGATAAAAATCTCATTTCATTTTAAGTTAAGAAGAATAAAATTCTCCTTTTTAACCCTTCATCAAAATTAACTTCCTAATTCTCCAACAATCCATCCGATTAGTCTAAATCACTCTTTTACATTAACAAAATCCAAGTTGAAATCCTTTTTCTCTTTTTTATATGTCATGGTCGAAATCCCTTCAAGGAAAAAAGGTGAAATTTTTCTCTTTTTTATTTTTTTTTTGTAAAATCCTTCACCATTCCATTTATTAACATTAATAAGCCCACAAATTCCCACAACTCCTAAACAATTGCATTAAAATCTCCCAAACCTTCTCCTTTTGTCGAGACCAATAACTAAAAAGAGGGGGTTTGTTTCTTCCATTTCTAAATTAAACACTTACCCATTAATAATTTATGCTTCCTAATATAGTTTAATAATAAATTGCATCATTTCAATAATTAACACCATAAATCCCCAAATTCACATAATTATAGCAATTTAATTTCTTCATCAAAACACAAAATTATAACAATTAATTATTTTAAACATGTTCTTCAACTTACTTGGATACAGATTTAAGGAATGGATGCAAGAAAAATTCAAGTTTCCTTCTTCTCCCTTTGTAAACCCTAACTTTAGATTTTTTTTTTCTTCAAAACAGCTTCCAAGCACTAAATCACCCTTCTTAATTCTTTATCTAAGTTCTAATCACTCTAATTAAACTTCTCCTCCTTTTGTTTTTATATAATTAGCAAGAAAACAACAAGAAAATCACACAAATCCTCTCCATTTCCTATAGCTTCTAGCAATCAGCCAAAAGAAGAAAAGATGGGCATTTATATAGTCTCATCTTTTAAATTTGCACATTGATCCCTTTTTGTTTAGCATTTTCCAAATTTATCCCTATTTTTTCTTTCTCAATAAATTAATGTCTTATAACTTTTTTTTGTTTAATTTTACCCTTCTAAATGCTTGTTTACTTATCTATCTATCTATCTATCTATCTATCTATCTATCTATCTATCTATCTATTATTATTATTATTATTATTATTATTATGATTTTGGTCGAGTTAGAATATAACCGGCTTTTTACAATCCTCATGGGTCATGTGAAACACCCTGCTCTAAGTCCTCTCCCCCTGACCTTGAGATTGGCTATGATTCCCACTAGTCCTCAACTGCAAGGGCCTGATAGGTCTATCTACAGTGACTAATTGTTGGTAGCTTTGTGTCTGTTGCCTTTGTCCCTGCACATACTCAGCTCTCATAGGACAGTCTTTCTTGAAATGTCCTTGGCCATAATAATAATAGCATCCCCGACCAAAATAAAGACAATCTCGCCATCTATACACATTCTGTCTATAAATGTAGTATCACACTAATGAAGCAGAACAGTTTTCAAGATGTTGCTGCTCACACCTGACATAGTATAAATAAGTAATTGTCTTTTGTTCTGAAGCTCTTTTGGCAAAACTTTTCTTCATATTTAACTCCCCCACAGCTAACCCTCCACCTACAATCTTGATGCAAACCTTGTGATTACATGGTCATGTAATCCATAATCAAAATTAAGATTTGATCCTAGAAAGTCGAAATAATTCTAATAAGAGTGTGACACAATAGAAACCTATAGCAAGACACCGATACTATTGGAATGAAGTCGAATGATGCCTCGAAACCAGTTAATCTTTGATAAGTCAGATTTGGTTCGTTCAAGAATCTTTCACACGTTAAAATTGAAAAGTTCAGAAGTATTATTCATCAAAGGTTTTTTTCTTCAAAATTTAGGCTTTATACGTGTTTAAATAGTTTTGAGAAATTAACCTTAATGGATTTACCCTCATAGACTAAATTGATCCACTTACAAAAACTGACCTAAAACCTTTATTAGTAAACTCAAACCTTGATTTAAACAAGCCTTAGATCATAGCTGAAAACCAAAGTATTAATTAAACTCAAACATAGATATAATATTAAAAACAACATGTCTAGACAATAGCTTGTTGATGCCACATATAATAGAAAGAAAAACAAGATAAAATATCTTAATTCCTTAGCTTAAATAACTCTTGATCGAGATCCACCTCCTTAGATACTCTAAGATTGCTTAACCAAATTTTAAAGTCCTTTAAATGATAAGAAATCTAATCTGAATAGGAATTTAATTGCTGAAGTTTTCTTTCCTTATAGGACTATGATTTCCCTTCAAAACATAAAAAACATTCTTAGAAATTAATTCCCCTTATAATCATCCATTATTTTCCTTCATTGATTAGCATAATCAAATCTTTAGTATTAAATAATCCTTCAAAGTCTAGGATTCAGATATGACAACCATCTTTGGTTTTCTTACACGACTAGGAAACTTCTTTCTTTGTTGCTAAATATTCTTTTAAATAATAGGGACAACAATGAACAATTTCCCTTTCAATTTTTGGAGAATATTTTGTTAATCCTTGTAAGAAAAATATTTCAATATTTTAATTAGCCTAAGCCAACTTTGGACCCCATATGGTACCAACATATACTCATTAATATAACTCAAATCAGACTTGATACAAGCTCCTAACAAACCTCCTTGCTGCCCAAATCAAACCCATACATAGGCTGACCTAATTTGACAAAATGAATCATCAAAAAGATTGGACTGAACCCATCATCATGCATGACACGACCAAAGATTTGATGTCTTTCCCAAGTGTAGGAGTGTCGAAGTAATAAATAACTCGGCAAGACAGGGGTCGAACCACAGGGAAGTTAACTGTATAAACTACAAATAAAGAAATAGATAGTAATAGAAAAGGAATTGAAGAGAGCTTTGAGATGTGATATTGATATAAGGATTAAACAAGGATAAAATAATTGTCAAGGTTAGAGGATCTACTAATGGTATTTCAAACAATTATAGTATAAACTTCTTTTATTACTCAACTGGAAACTGCACATAAAGGAGGTTCTAATCGGATTATAAAATGTTAACAAGATTACATTAGTTATCTTATTCGAATAATGCTAATACTTGTAAATGTTGTCAGGTATTCATGATTATAACTTATATTAACAACAAATCAAGTTCTTTTCATAGCACAGGTGTCGGTTATACCATATGGTTGGGTTATGAAAGTGCTAAGTATTTGTTGTACCAAGGGTTATACAACATAAATCTAGATTAATCATTTAACAAGCAAAGTATAAAAAGTGAACAAGATAACAAATACAAAACATGTTAGTATCAAACATTAAAGTCCATGTTGAGTTTATACTATACTTATTCTTACACCATTAGTGTAACCTTTTCACCTTGACATAATAAACTTAGCTAAACATAATAAAAGAGAGAAACATAAATAAACAAGATAAGAACATAAATAAGATATAAGTTAACTAAGTAAAGGAAAGGAAATGAAAAGCATAAACAAGAGATTAATATAAACAAAACTTAAGCATTATAAAAATATAAAGAGAGAGCAAGAACATGATCTTGATATGAAAACCAAGATGTCTAAATACATGGCAAATGCCTCCTTTTATAGGCCAAAATTTGGAACTATTGATTTGATGACTAATTGTTGAGTGGGTGGCCACATCTTGACTTGGTGACGATCCTTATCTTCTTGTCTGAACAAAACGTCATTGCTAACATCAAATTTTGAACAGATTGTCCAGGAAATTGTCTCAGTTTTCCAACAAAAAAAGAATCGGTGCATTTGGACTTCTAGAACTCGAGATATGGGCTAAACATTGAACAGTGTTTGGGCTGCAGGACAGATTCTGCCTTCTTCGTTATTGCTAAGATTTGGACTTCCAAATAGCAGAATTGAGTCTTGGACTCCCATGAATGTTTTAGGCCTATGTCTTAGCTTTCTAGCCATATAAACCAAATTGAAATTCAAGATCTATAGCTCCACATATGACCTAATGACTGAACAGTGTTTCAGTTTGGACTGAACCAACATCTCTTTTCTAAGCTTAACCCTCTCTTTGTCTTCTCAATTTCAGTAGTTAAACTCATCAATCAATTCATTGATTTATGTGATAGGCCTGCATTTAATATGAACATTTACCATAAATTAAAGGTAACTTATAATATCAGACTTGTTATTATAAAACATGCTTTAGTTAAGGAGTTATTAATACTTTAAGTTCAAAATGATGATATAAAAGCTTGATAAAAATACACTTTTAAGTATTAATCACACCCCCTAACCAGCTTATTACTAGTCCCTAGTAATCAATGCGTTTAATTAGAAAAACAATTTGCAAGTTTCACAAAGTAAGGCATTCATCATTCAACTTCCATTAATTTATTCAGATAAACAAACTCTCATTAAATTTATATATCTACTCAATACCTCTTAAATAAAATATTAATAAACCTTTCTTTTTTTGTGCTAAATGTATGAAAACATAGATGATGG
>Ga0325405_1003995_pt1 | contig 15151 bp, 5 predicted proteins | sample PopdelMetagenome_21_FD_205663 | JGI IMG/M metagenome (GOLD analysis project Ga0325405, IMG submission 205663) | Populus deltoides microbial communities from Bellville, Georgia, United States - Xylem-Control-R2 | ecosystem: Host-associated > Plants > Phyllosphere > Stem > Wood/Secondary xylem... | reverse complement strand
GGGATCTAGTTGGGATTTGCGTTACTGCTTGAGGATATATACATATATATCTTTTGCCCTAAAATTAATGGTGAGATTAGGAATAGGAGAGTATCAGATCCCCAATAACGCCAATCCTACACGTCTCAAGAATCGAATGATTCGTGGCAGAATCTTCAATTTTGGTATTATTCAAAAATGAGATATTTTGAAATGCAGGGCTTGTTTTTTAATATGATTTTTATCTGTACTTTTTTTTAAATTTATTTATAAAGATATGAAATTCATGTTCATTAACCTCGTATTAAATATTATAGCTGGCTCACCAACCATGTATTATAATAACCCATATCGCTTTCCATGCTACTAATTAAAACCATTGCATGCATTTTCAGGACAAGTGATCCTATAATGATACAGCCGTAGGATTGTCGTCATGTGTTCAATACTTCAATTCGCGGTCCCACGTAGCTAAATCCAACAAACAAAGAGGCAAGTGAGAGGTCACGAAGCTTGAAAGAAGAGTCGCTAAGCAATCAAATCTACTAGCGGAAGGCTGGCTGCCCGAAATAAATGTCCTTGACCTATTCTTTAGACTATAACTAGATGGACAGATGGCCCGTGATTCGTCGCGGGACATGTTTAATTTTTTTTAGTGTAAAAAAATAAAGCTCAAGAGCTATCATTCTATGTTAAAGAGCAGAAAAAAATTCAATGACTCCACGTCATAGAAAAAAAAACAAAATCAAGGAAGGTTTTCAAAACTCGTAAGTAAGATTATATAGACAGTATAATTTAATAGAAGGCAAAATAGAAAAAAAAAATTAATTTTAAAAGGAATCGATTCTTGAAGAACAAAATCAAAAGAAAATAAAAGCGACAACAAAAAAAACTTGGGTCACCCGAACAAAACTTCTACCTAGATCATGAGACACGGAGAACTTGATTAAAAAGAAAACCAAAGAAAATAATGAAGTTTATTTTTAAAATGAACAATCTCGAAGGATGTAACCAGAAAAGAAAATAACGTCAACTCATGTTAACTTTTCAAACCTATAATCATAGTTAGTGACTAAACTAGAAGCACCGCATTTGAAAAAGCAACTATTTTGAAACTTGGCTCAACTTGATAGCTTGATCTATGACCCAGGTAACCCTTGGCTTAGACCTGATCGAGTTTCAAAAGAAATTGGGGAAGAATTGATCAAGTATAAGACGATCAAAAACCTGAATTGACTCTTGGGTAGGACCCGGAAAGAATGGGAAAAACTTAAGAGACCAAATCCTAATAAATCACATGTTGAATGATAAAATAAAAAAAATTGAACGATACAGGAATAACAATTAAGAAAATAAGGATCTCATTTGAGAAAAAAAATAAAAAAAAAATTGAGAGGATAAACTAAAATTTTGAATTGAAGGGCAAAATAAAAAAAAACAAATGAATCAAAAAAATATTAAAAATCAAGAGAATGAGGACCAAATCTAAAAAAAAATCAAAATTATAGATCTAAGGATGAAATTAAAAACAAATTAAAATTTAATAAAAAGGCTAAGAATCAAATTAGAAATCAAACCATTGAGGGTCGTACCTTAAATAGTAAATACCATAAAAATCTAAATTGAAGGGTAAAATTAAAAAGAAAAACCAAATTCACAAAATAATCCAAAACAAAAATAAAAATCAAGAGAACGAGGACCAAGTATGAAAAAAATAAAAATAAGATAATAAGTCCAATGATGAAATTGAAAAGAAATTAAAATTTCATAAAAGAGCCAAGAATCTAAATTAGAAATCAAAACATTAAGGGTCAATCATGAAACATCATAAAATAAAAGGACAAATTTGATATAAAAATCAAATATTAAAGGATACAATTGAAAAAAGAATAAATACAATTTGATATAATTAAAAGAAGAATGATTAAATATGACAAGAATAACAAATAACACACCCTTCTGATTTTATTTTATTTTTTTGCAAGGGATGGAGAAACATGTCTCATCATTGTAAAAGGGGGTGACAAGATGCGTTCAACGCCGCCTCGACATGCGATGTTCTTCCAATGGGAAGTGTTGCACGCTCCGTCCACATGACGTGAGCGCCTCCTGCACGCCAGCGCATGCCGCACAAGCCATCAATTTTTTTTTTAATTTATTCTATGCAAATATCAAATTACCCGTGATCCAATACAATATTGAAAAAAAAATATAATAAAAAGACAAAAAATCCCTTAATCTTAGCTAAAGATTATTTGAGTCAAATGGCACTCAAATAATGACATTGTTCCTAGAATAAGGAAAAACCAAAATCACCCTTACTCCGTGCAGCCAAGGGAAGTCAATATATAAGAGTGTAAACATATAAGAGTATTATTGACATTATACTATACTAATAAAAGTTTAAACCCATTTACCCCTATCCAATCTTGTAATACAAGATGTGTCATATGAAAAATACCATATTACCCTTGAGTGCATATTATAAGGCTTAACTTGTAAAGGATAAAACGATCAAAACATCACTTGAATCCACAGTATTTTTTGGCACAATGTATAAGAGAAAACTAAGTTTTTTTAGTTTTTTTTTTGTTGTAATAACTTTCTTTTTATATTTTATAGATTTGAATTCTCAATTTTATTTTAAACCTCGTCAATTATATCTATATTAGGTGAGAAAAAATAAAATATATTGAAATTGTTGTGTCATTTTTTATATAAACTAAAATCAATATCCATTCGTTTTAAATATATTAATTTAATTATTTAAAAGTTAATGAATACAATTAATATGAGACATAATTAACCCCGTGCATTGTTCAGCATAAGCTTGTGGTTTTTCATACAATTAAACGGGTTGTTTGGGGTACGTTTGAAGAATTTTTTTTTTTGTTTTAAATTAACTTTTTAGTGTTTTTAAATTATTTTAATATATTAATTCTAAAAGAAGTTAACTCTTTTTTTTTAATTTTAATTTTTTAAAATAACCGTTTTGAAAATATCTCGTTAATATTGATTGAAGGATGGGACTTTCTATTTCTCTGAGAGTGAAGGACGAGGGAAGGTTTTTTCAGGAAAAAAATCTATTTTAAGTTTGGACAAAAAAAGAAGAAAAAGAAAAGGAATCGGTTGATAAGGAAAATGTAGAACGGAGATGTCGGTAAAAGCAGGGGGCAAGGTAAGAAAGAAAGGTGAATCTCGGGTGGGGTTGCTGATAGATACGACATTTTGTCAAGTTGTTGCCCTAAGCTGTGCATGTGAAGCTAAAAATAAAAAAAGAGGAGAAGCTTGACAACAGACAAGTAGAAATTAGCCTGGGAAGATCCATCAAACTTCAATTCAAGACTCACGGGTTGTTTTACTATTCGAAGTCCATATCAGGACAGATCAGGAGCTGTGACCTAACTCTGCCTGTGAAGTAACTTTGTTTGTTTTCTGGGACTAGACCGACTGCAACCCTTATCAGCATATTGCTACCTAGGTCCTATGCAGGGTTTTTCCTGGTTGGTCTGTAAGTAGGGTTTTAAGTGGGCTTCGGTCTGAGTTGGTGATAAACAGCTCAAAATGCTAGATTGGGCTTTCTAACATGATATGGACACAGGATACTGGGATGATGTGGCCTTGCGCTTCTGTTTGCTTGCTTGAGTTTTGCGATGGGTCAATCTGCATCTTGTATCTGTGTGCTTTCCATGGCGAACGATTTTAGATTGTTGTTATAGAGATGATTATGATATTTTCACCGAAAATCCCCCCCTGAATAGACACAGCTAAGCTAATGGGCCCGTCGACAAAAAAAAGTTCAGATGAAAAAAATGTGCAGCTGTTAACATGTTTTCTACCGGCGAGGAAATTTTCTGTTGTGAGCTCAAAATATGAAGCCGCTTGACAAAATAGAACAAGGACTAGTGTTGTTAATAAATGTTAGAAAAACAAAAAAAAGCTGTGAATACTAACTAAAAATCAAGTTAAAGTTGAGAAATATATATAAATTAAGATTTTTGATTATATAATATAGGGAAAGTTTTTAAAAATTATTTAATTATATAGCAATTAATTTATTTTTTATAAGAGGATTATTAATTTAAATTTTATTGAAACAAAATTATTTGTTGGTGTAACACCCGATATGAAAATGAAACCTTCAAGACAAAAAAAAAAAAAAATGAATCATGGAGTCGTCAACTAATTCTTTAAAAAAACTAATAATTTGAAAATATAAATTAATTTTAAAGATTCATATAAGGTGCTAATTATATTTAAAAGAATATAAAAATCACTCTTCTTCTGCATCATTTTGAAGGAAATGTTATCCTTACTATTTATTTATTGTAAATTTTCTTTTACGCATGCCTCTAACAGGCCTAATTATTTTATGAGTGAATTTGCAAGTTATATATTATTGGCAAATGTTTATCAAGTTAGTGTTGAGTATTCAATCAGACGTGTTGTAACTCGATGATTTTATTTATTTATAAATATATATTGACCTTTTTAACATTATTATTTATTTATCCTTGAAACAAAAAAAAGCTTGTGATTTTTATAGTTTTTTTATAATGTTATAATCAAACTTGTGACCCAAGTTCAATAATTGTTTTTTTATATAATTTTTTATTTCATTATGTGATAACAAAAATAAATGCTAAAAAAATCTAACACCAACCCAACGATGGGCCATTTATTTAATAACACAATAATCTTGTAGAAAATGAACTGAAATAAATAATGATACCCAAGTTAACCCACCAAGTAAGTGATTTAGGTGATGAATATTCTTTTCAAAACTATTTTTTGTTTAATCACACAATATAAAAAATTAACACTCGTAAAATTAAATATCAAGGTTTTTGTTTGAGACTGCTATAAACTAACAAATATAAAAAAAAAATGATGTGAGCTAATTCAAGATCAACAAAATATTGGAGGCTAAAACTAAAAAAAAAGTAAAAATAAATAAATAAATTAGAAGAATAAAATTGAAGAAAAATAATTAAAAAAAACTCAGATACACAAACTTGGTTGGCCCAGCATGCATGGGTTCTTAAAAAAAGTCTAAGCGTGTGAGCTAAGGGAAGCTCATGCGCCTAGACCAATTTTTCTATTTTTTTCTTTATAAATGGTGGATGACATATCATTCGTCTATTTTATTTTGAAACAACAAATTACACAAGTAATGCTTCACTTATTTTATTTATTTCTTTAATCTGACCACCATAGTTGGTTAGATTATGAACAATTAATTTTAGGGCTTAAAAACCCATTTCTCACCCTTTTCCATCAAAACACACCAAAGAAACACCCTAAGGACCTCAAGAAACCCATTTATGGTCTTAAATTAGCATATAAATGGTTTTTTTAAAAAATCAACTTGAGTAAAAAACATTCACAGGTCATGATCTTTTTTTTTCAAGATAAAAGGAAAAGACTTAAATAAATCTTTTCTCATCGAATAGAATCCATTAACATCATAAATAAAGAGTTTAATTATAGAAAAGTATATGCTTGCCAACATGCTCTCTCCCCCTATATCTTGATGACTCTGTTTCTACTCTCTAGATTTTGGAGATTAAAATACAAGAAAAATTTTTTTTGGATTGAACCATTTAAGATCCAAACCCAAGCAACCAAAAATGACTTTTACCAAAACCACAAAGAGGAAATTTGTGGAGAAAGTGTTGACACAAATCTTTGTTTTAAAAAAAGACCTCTAAGTTTTTGTGCAATACAATTCAATCCCCTAATTTTTTACAAACAATAAAATTGAGTCATTTTGTGTAAATGAGCACTAAGACAATTACAAGATATATTTTTTTAGATTGAGATAACTATATAAAAAGCAAACAAACAAAAAACATAAACTCTATATCCTAATTAACACAACATCGAGGAATCCAATTAAAAATAAAAAAATTTGATGATTGCAAGAAAAAAAAGAAGAATAAAGATCAAAGTTGATGCTATTTTTTTTTTAAAAAAATAAAAGGTATGCCATTGTTCATTGTTTTCAGTTTTGATCCCTTCACCTTCAACTCCTTGCAACCAATCAAATTAATATTTTTTTCATGAAATCGAGCATCAAGTGACTGCTGAGATGATTTGAAAATATTACAATAACCAAATTAAAGATAAATCAAAAGAAATTATTATCCCAAAACTCTAATCAACCCAACATCAAATAATAAAATTGAATGGAAAAAAATTTGGCAACCAAAGTTTTAAAAAAATAAAAAAAACAAAAAAAAACATCGTGGGATTCTTTTATATTTTGCCTCATAATACATTAGTGTTGTTTTGCCTTGTAATCCATGATGTTTTGCCACACAAACCACAATACATTAGTGATGGCTGGAATTTATAAAAAAAATTAATAATACCCAAATCAATTTTTCTAGAGTTCTCACATAACCTCATCAAAGCCTCGACAAGTCAAGAAAGACAAACAATACGTATATTATTTTCTGCCCTTTTCTCAAATAAATTGTTGCAATGCATCATGGTGGTGGCCAGTTTTGATAGTCATCGAAGCATCTCGGCCATGACGGTCCCTTCCTTGACAGGGCATTCTTACAGCCTTGCCATGTTACTTTCAGATTTTTCAAAAGGGGGATAAGCACATATTCCTTATTCCATAAGCAATTTGTGCAACCACCGAGAGCACAGATGTTCTTCGGTGTGAATTGTGCATGTCGATGTTTTTTTTTTGTTTTTTTTTTAATTTATATTTTTTCTCTTATAAGATTCTCCAACATTTGATTTATTGGATATTATAATTAATAATTTATTATAATTTTTTTTTTTGTATATGGTTATTTTAGTTTCATGATCTAAGTCATAGGCTTGATGGGTTAACCTTAGTTGACTCAAGTTTTTTTTTAATTGATTCTTTTTTTTAATTTCATCATTCAACATCTTCAACATTTGATTTATTATGAATTAAGTTTTGTAATTTATTTTGGTTTGTTTTATATGAAATTATCCTAATCTCGTGATCTAAATCACGGATTTTAAGAGTTAACCCGAGTAGATTTAGATCATTTTATTGTGTTATTTTTTTAGATTGATTTTTTTCAATTTTATCATTCAATAATTGTTTTATTGAGAATTAAGTTTTATAATTTATTTTAATTTGTTTAATTTGGGGTTATCATGGTTTCATGATCCGAGTCAACATTTTTTTTTAAAAAAATATATCGTCTTGAATTTTTTTGAATCAAACTATATTTTTATCAATTGTTCAGGTTGCATTTGGACTCATCAAGTCAATCGGGTTATATCAGTTTAACTCTGATTTTTTTACTTGTGTTCGAAATTTTAATTTTATAATTTCAAATTAATTCATCTTTGCATTTGAATTAAAATTATAATTCAAGTTTACTGGCCCATGGTTGGGCCTAACCATACACGTCTAATCTCTTTAGTCTAGGCATCTAGTCTCTTTCTCAGGGTTTTTTTTTTCATGAAGATATTATTGATTGATTTATGTTATTTTTGCTAAGAAGATTAAAGATTTTTTCATGATGATATTATTGATTGCTTTATACATAATTGTGTGTTAACATAATATGCATAATTTTTTAAATAATTCGCTCATTAATATTGAATGAGAATAGAGATTATTTTTTTATTAAAATTATATTCCTTTTCCTTTTTAGTTTAAATTTTTAAATTTTTCTTAGTTTTTTTTTATTATTGTTATTTTTTATTGTTGCTGATAAAAAACTGTTTTGTTGTCAAAACAAAAATAATACATGAATTCAAAAAGATAATTTGGATGAGAAAAATACATTTCTCCTCCACAATTTTATTTATCAATTTTTTTATAAATATTTATTTTTATTATCATATAATTAAATAAAAAATAAATTTTAAAAAGTAAAGTTGTTAAACTTGCCCAGGTACATAACCTAGTTCATGGGTTAAGCGAATTAATATGGTTTAAATTGGGTTCAATCCAAAACATCCTTGTTCCTTTTTTTAAAAACAATGTTAAATTAACATGGTTTTCGAATCTTTAAAACAAATTTGTGTTTGGTATTGTGGTAGCTTTTGTGGTTGTGGTTTGAAAAAATATATATTTGGTTAAAACTGTGGTTAAAATTGAAGTCGAACAAAAAGTAGTTTAATGTGTTTGGTTAAGAATGTTTTCTATGGCTTTCTTAGCGTGCAACAATATTAGGTAAAATATCATCAAGAATAAAATTGGGATTGCGATTAAATTCTGCAAATAGTATATCATCATGGAATCTTCTTCTAATATAATTATATAATGTCATTGAATAATGTTAAATATTAAGTTTTTAAATAAAAAACAATACCTCAAAAATTTTATTGAATTTTTTTATTTTACTAGATCGAATCCAATACAATATATTTAAGTTGGGCCGAAACCTATTCAGATCATGTACAGTGGAGAGTAATTCACTTTCCAGTGGATAGGAAATTACTGCGGTTACAGCAATTAATTCCCTCTTCACCTATCGGCTGTTTAAATAAACAATGAAGTAACTGAATTAATTCACGTAAACAGTTTAGCAGAAATACATAAATTTTACTTTTATTAAACTGCGGTCACAGCCGCAATTTAAATGGATTCCATCAAAATAAAACTTAATTTTAAACTTAATTAAACATTAATATTTATAGCGGACTGTAAACCTCGGCCGCAATTTCAATGCCAAACAGGCACTCACCTTATTTATCTCGAAACACGATCCAATTGAAAGACCAAATCAACGTGTAACCATGTTAAAGTTGAGTTTAATAATATTTTAAAAAAATTCCTCCAGCAAACAAACTAGTTTGTTTCTAGCGGGAATACTTTTCATGCAGAATTTGAGAAGTTGTTGAGTTATACATGATATGAAATAATTTTAGCTCGACTGAGTTTATTTTTTATTTTTAATATGAATATTCACATCAGTTTATAAACTAATTTCATAAATTTTAAAATTAATAATTATATAAATTTTCAGTAGTTCTAAGATTTATAAAACTTAAACGAATAATTTTTTAAAAAAATTTAAAATTTAATCAATTAAAATATATCTCAATTAAGTTTATTTTGTTCCATTTATCTATCAATTTTTGCATCAATTTTTTTTCTCAAAATAATGTTGGTTTTCCATTAATTTAACTAATCACAAGCCATGATTGCTATTTTTAACGTCTCAAATTCCACCAGCCAATTCATGCTTTTTTAAAATGAAAAGAAATAAAATTATGGAGACTAAATAGATACGAACTAACTCCATAAAAAAACTCGTACAAGCTCTATTGTGAAAGAACTAAACCCAACTTAATCAATAATTTGAAACTGGTTTCCTGCTTTAAATAAAACAATTTAGGTATCATTTGCTGGTGATGCTTGACAAAAAAAAATATTTATTTTTATATTTTTAAATATGTATTGAAGTCAAAAATAAATTTTAAAAAATAAAAAATATTTTAATACATTTCTAAATAATTTTTTTTTAAAATCATTACTATAATATAAAATATTACCTTAATACTACTCAGTTTGAAATGTTTATACTTTATTGAGAAATGTTTTTGAAGACTTAATTTTGAGAGAGAGAAAGGGTATGATTAAAAAAAAATACAATTGAATGCTGCTAATTTTTTATGCAAAGTAATTATAAATAGGCACAATAAACTTAGATGATGGGATGATTTTCAAATTGATACTGAAAGATGGATTGGTATAGTTTCTGACGGTTTTGAAAAAATAAAAAAATAAATTTCAGTTTGAACCGGTTTGGATTTAATTTTAAATTTTTTTAAAAATTAATTTAATTAATTTTTTAATAAAAATAAAATTAAATAAAAAATAATCATCTCTATTTAATAATAATGGATAATAATGGATAAGCTCAAGCTAAACAGAGAAGAGTTCTGCTAATATAAACAAACCTCAAGAAAAAACCCAGAGTCCGAGGCTGACTGCTTCCCGTTTAGAAATGCTAAGCAAACCGGAAGTTTTCATAAATTTTGATTTTTTTATTAATTTTTTATATATTTTAGATTATTTTAATATGTTAATTTTAAAAATAATTTTTAAATAATAAAAAATATTATTTTAATATATTTTTAAATAAAAAATTCTTTAAATTACAACCAATGTTATAATTCTAAATAATAACAGTAATTCGTCACCAACTTGGTTGGTGACGAATTTGGAACCAAAACACAAAATCAAAGCTGCGAAAAATGACAATGACAGAAGAAAGAGCTCAACTTTCATCAAAAATATTCTAATACGCGATTGCCGCCGCCGCCAATGAATTCCATGTTCTCCGAACAAAACTTCTTGAAAACTTGATAGATCGATCGAAGACAGAATGGGAAAATAAATTTACAGAATCAGGACTCAGTTCCCAGTAGAAAATAACCTCAAAAATTCATTGAAAAAACAAGAAAAATGTGTGACGCGATTGCCGCCAAAGAATTCCACTTTCTATTCTATTCCCTCATAAAATCACGTCCTTGTCTCCAAATCAACCTTTGTTTGTCAAAAGCCAAAGACAGAAGGAACCAAACCCATCAGAAGAAGAAGTCCACACTTGGGCAACAAAAACAAAACAAGACCGATGCAACCTATGTAACTGTAGGCTGTAGCAATTCAACCAAACCCCACCCGCACACTGCAGAGCATCGTCTCCTACGTTATTCCCCTTGTCATTTTCACATCCCCAACAACAACAACAACAACAACAACAACAACAGCAGCAGCAAATCTAATACTATTCTCTCTTCCTCTTCAAGCTTCTCTTCATTCCTTAATCCTTATAAACCATTTCTCGTGCTGTTAGTATCATTTTTCTTCTTCTTGCTAAATCTCTCTTCAGTCTTTCCTCCTTCAAGTCCCGTTATAATGTACGGTCAAGATCATCATTTCTTTGCCTCTTTATTCAAAGACAAAGAATCTGAACTGCCGGATCAACAACCCTTCATTCCCGGGGGTCTGTTCCTAGATCACAAAACCATCTGTCCTCCTTCCTTTGTTTCTATAGTTTCTTCAAAGAAGAAGGGAAACAATGACAGTCATTCCTATTTGTCGAAAAGAACCTTGTTAAGGTTTGAGAATATGAGGCCGCGAGGTAGGAAAGGTGGTGTGTTTTTATCTGTTAGTTTGTCAATAAAGGGGGGAGAAGAAGATGGAGATGAAGGGAATGTTGGGGAGTCAATTGAGAGTTCGGGGCAAGATGGGGTTGAGAAAAATGTCGAGTTGGTTGAGGAGAAGGAGGTTGAAGTGAAGAGATCCGGTACTTCAGCAGCGTTGAATACAACTAAACATCTATGGGCTGGTGTTGTGGCTGCTATGGTTTCAAGGTCTTTCTTTTTTTCTTTTTATTGCTTCAAGATTTATGAATCTTTTTTTAAGTTAGTTATAATTGTAGCATCATATATTTGCATCGAATTAAGTGGTAATGCAATTGAAGATTGTTTCGTGATTGAATTAGATTTTGTAAGCAAGAGTTACTTAAAGAGGTAAATTTTTGTTCACTAACTTTGTTAAAACCGGCTACCAGAAGGATTTTAAATAGAGCACTGATTTGATTTATGCGTATCTTTTTGTGTCTGTGTTCTGCTTAATTGTACAAGGAGAAAACTACTGCAGTTTTTCTTTTATACTAAATATACTTCTCTGATGATTGTCTGTTTTGGAATCATGTATGTCAAATTGCAGCAAGAAAACAAAATTGAGAACATTTCGGGCTCCGAATCTTTATTAAGAGTTCTCTATGATAATTGCTCAACTTAATCTTTATTAAGAGTTCTCTATGATAATTGCTCAACTTTCTTAGAACATATAGTTTTCTTAATGGAATTTATTTATGGTTTCTCTAAAAGTTTTAAAAGCCTTTAGTTATGTGATTTGAACTGTGTGCAAACGGGTTGTTAATTTAACTTTCAAGTCCCTTACACTGTGTATCTCATGTACTGGCTAATGATCCATGTATATGTATTAATTTATTAGCTCTTTTTTGTTCTAATTAATGAATTAATATTTCTTTTGCGTCACATTTGTTCTGAAACAGGACTTTTGTAGCACCTCTTGAGAGGCTGAAGCTGGAGTACATAGTTCGCGGTGAACAGAAGAATCTTTTTGAGGTCATCAAGGCGATTGCGGCGACACAAGGGTTGAAAGGTTTTTGGAAGGGAAACTTTGTCAATATTCTTCGCACTGCTCCATTTAAGTCCATCAATTTCTATGCTTATGATACATACAGAAATCAACTTCTAAAATTGTCTGGGAATGAGGAAACCACAAATTTTGAGAGGTTCCTTTCTGGCGCTGCTGCTGGAATTACTGCTACTTTGCTTTGCTTGCCGATGGACACTGTACGTGGTTAACTTAGACTTCAACTCTCTCTTCATGATTTACTGCCATGAGCTTCTTTAATTATTTTGATTTCAATTGTTTCATGTTCTGTATTATGTTTGTTACATCCTAGTTTTACTGCCAATAGAAGTGTTTGGTTATTTCACGAGTCACCACAGGACTTGGAAGTACCATACTTGACTAAAGCACTGGTTTCTGACCATTAGTTTGAAGTGAAAATTGTGTTGGAATGTTTAGGGACCATTCATTAGGGTGTAAAAGTTGTTCTCAGGTATCTTTGTTGTGTTTGTGACACAGAGGGGGGCTGTTAGTAGCTCAAGAAAAGAGCTTTTGTACATATAGCAATGGTAAATAATTATTAGTGGATGAGAAGAGAAAAAAAGAAGAATTGATACTGATGAGAAAGATAAAGTAAGAAAATTGTATAAAAAAAAGATAGAGGTGGACAAACAGAAGAGGGGGTGAGAAAAAAACTCCACTCAGCTAAATCTCTTTCTGAACTAGTTGGGGCAGCTGTAGAGAGAGAACAGATAAAAAAGATATTGTACAGGAAGAGAGTGACAGAGACTAAAAAAAAACTAGGGAAAGACATAATACTATCTATGATAAGGGGTGAAATTTTAAACCATCCCCATAGGTGAAACTTTTCCCCCCTTTGGGTAACCAAATGGGTTGAAAGCTGGCGAGTTTTTCCTTTCATTCCCAAACAAAAACAGCCTAATGTTCACATCTTACTAAGTCCAGCTCCCTCAGGAACAATCAACATCAATGCATAATTTCAAGGAGGGCACCTGGGGATCTTAGATTTGAATCTGTTGCATGTTACTAGGCCCAGGTCCTGCCAAAGCCCGCTCAGATTTTCACCAATAAAATCTGCTGCATATTCATGTGGTTTGCTAAAGCCTCCTTAGCCATTACTGAATTTTCACATAGTTTACTTGTTGCAGTCATGGATTAAGTTGATTCCCTCATTGATTTTATAAAAGTGGTGACATCCATCCAATCACCTGCAAGGCTGCAAATTGGACGTAGGTCTACAAGCTCTAGTTACCATCCTTAGAGCTGCAAGTTGGTTAACATAAAAGAACCAACACAATAATGATTGCACTGCATTTTACTCTCATTCTTCATATTTAATTTACTTTCTCAGCTTTATTATGTTATGGTGGGATTTTTTTTTAATGTAACTAATTTGTAATTGATGCTAAAAAATGTGAAATTTTACAGATAAGAACGAAGATGGTTGCACCTGGTGGGGAAGTTTTGGGTGGTGTAATTGGCACTTTCCACCACATGATCCAGACAGAAGGTTTCTTTTCTCTTTATAAGGGTTTACTACCCTCGTTAGTGGCAATGGCTCCTTCAGGTGCTGTTTACTATGGTGTTTATGATATGCTAAAATCAGCTTATCTTCACTCTCCGGAAGGAATGAAGAGAATTCAGAACATCAAACAAGAAGGTCAGGAATTGAATGCATTGGAACAGCTGGAGTTGGGTACCATGAGAACGTTGCTTTATGGGGCAATTGCTGGTTGTTGCTCTGAAGCTGCTACCTATCCATTTGAAGTTGTGCGGAGACAGCTTCAAATGCAAGTCCGGGCAACAAAGATGAGTGCATTGGCAACTTGCATAAAGATAGTTGAGCAAGGAGGCATTCCTGCTCTTTATGCAGGTTTAATTCCCAGCCTATTGCAGGTATGACGATGCATAACTTCCGTGTACATGAACTGTTCCTTTATTTTATGAAGTTTCTAGCTTTAGATGATGGTCCAGAGAGTTGCGGCTGAATGCAGTTTTCAAACCTCTTTCTTATTAAGCCTCAAAACTGCTTTGTTTCGACTGGTTGTGGGTCTGCCCCACCATTTTTTGTACTGCATAGCTCATCGAATTAGACCTTAATATAACCCCTCTAGGTGAAGGCACCATGTTTTGTACTGCATAGCTCCTCGAATCAGACCTTAATATTGCTCCTGTAGGTCAAGGCACATAGTTAGTTACCTTTATTGTTCAAGTCATATACAAGAGCCATGATGTTTTCTACTGTAATCTCAACAATTAAATCATCTTCAAGGGCCATTGAAAGGAAAGTTGACGAATAATGGTAGAAAATAGCAAGTCTCTTTGGTATTTGCCTCTACTACAACCCCACTTTCACAATCATGTACCTTAGGAACTTCTGATTTGTCCAATCACACATCATTTTTCATGTCGTCTTCTTAGGAGGGCAAGGGTATATTGATTACTGTCAGCTGCTTTCTAGCCCCACCTTTCCGGCTACTATTCAAAGCCTCTTATCTGTTTCAAATTCCTAATATGTCCATGAACAAAACAGTTTTTAAACAATGAGAAATCAGAATCTAGGATACGTAACTGCGTTGTGTCAAGATATTTTGTTTTGGATTTGGCGCCTTTAGTTGCCGGAACTAGCTGTTGCGATTTATTTTTTCCAATATTAAAAATTTGAAAAAAGTTGAAATAAATCTCACTTAATTAGCTTAAGTTTGAAACGTTGATGAAATATTCTCAAATGAAATTAATCTGGGACCTGCTACTTGTTCACATCTTTATTACTTTCCTGGCTCTTTGGAGCTCTCCATAATTCATATCGAAATCTATTTGTTCTCAACCCTTTCCAACCCATGTTTTTTTTCCCCGAACCTGCAGGTTTTACCATCAGCTGCAATAAGTTACTTTGTATACGAGTTCATGAAGATAGTGCTCAAAGTCGAGTCAACATAGACAAAGCCTTGGAGGGGGCTGATGTTTCTGAAGTTCATGGTGTCTCAAGTGGTGTTTTCTGGGACCGTTTGGACCATTCTAATATACCTT